>OMNT01000010.1_pt1 | contig 240329 bp, 204 predicted proteins | sample 1672551 | NCBI WGS metagenome assembly OMNT01 (sample SAMEA3136698, study PRJEB25190) | human gut metagenome | reverse complement strand
GCTCGCGCAAGGAGATAATTTACTCTCATCCCCCATGCCTGTCAACAACTTTTTTCAATTTTTTGGAAAAAAGTTTTGGGATGACAAGGACAACGTCCATCCTTTAGCACTATAAAGCCTGGTAAATAGCTATATTGCTTATCAATTTCGTAAAAGTCTTTCCCAAAAAATAAAGCTCCCGAAAGGAGCTTTATTGAAGAAAATCAACTTCCTAAAAAGGTCGGAGAGATAGTTCTTATGAAAATACGCGCTCATACAATGCGTAAACTAAGATAGCAACCACAATCACAACGCCAATAATAAGAAAGATTCGAGTCTTTTTTCTTTCTTGTTCGGCTTCCTTCCTTAGCTGCTCTTCTATCTCACGCGTTTCTTTCCTGCTTTTCTTTGCCATTTGATTATCTCCCAGCCCCTCTATAAACAGACAGTCATGCAATACTCGTGACTATACCATTGCTTTATAGTGCTTAAGACACACTCTTCTCAATTTTGGTTAATTCTCCTGTTTTCGAATCAATAATAAAGCCCTGTACTTCTACTGAAGGAGGGATAAGGGGATGATGCGCAATCGTTTCAACGGTTTTCTGAACGCTTTCTTCCCCATCGCCAAAACCAGCTAACCATTTCTCAAAATCAATTCCACAGTAATCCATCATTTGAATATGATCTTGAGATATGCCTGCTGCAAGCATATGGTTGATCATCTCTTTTGCATTCATGTGTTGCGCCCCGCAGTTACTGTGCCCTATCACCATAATAGTCGTAACGCCCAATTCATATATCGCAACAAGCAAGCTTCTAATTACGCTTCCAAAGGGATGAGAAATTACGCCCCCTGCATTTTTGATTATTTTCGCATCGCCATTCTTCAAACCAAGTGCCGCAGGAAGCAATTCGGTCAAACGCGTATCCATACAACTAACAATCGCAAGCTTTTTATCAGGATATTTATCCGTCTCATAGCGTTTATACGATTCCTCTTCGACAAATTTCTTATTAAAAGCAAGAATGTCATCAATTGTGCTCATTACAACCAACCTCGATTTATGCAATACCTTGCGATTACAAGCAAAAAGCCATCGAATGAAATCATCAACGAGAACTTTTTATCTTTAACGCTAACTTTCTTACTATATGACGAAACGCCATAAGAGGATGATGCGTTATCATCCGCGGGCCACTATAGGCCATAATTGCTCGAATTTGTTTCCGCATCGAAGGTTTATAGCATTGAATGTCACACGCCTCACAAATTCCCTTATGAAGGTGAGGACAGTTTTTTGTACGCTGAAGGGCATAAGTCACCACTTCACTGCATTCGGAGCATAAACCATTTTCACCCTGTAAACCACAATGATGGTCATGGCAGAAAAGCTTTGCCATGACCATCACCGTTTTGTTATCACGTTCGAGCCTTCGCTCATCACGTGCTGTCTTTTGTTTGTTTTGATTCCGTGTATTCATTAAAGATTCGGGATCCGTAAACTATAAGGCCTGACCAAAATAACCTTATTAGCCGTAGATGCGCTTTAAATCCGCGTATGCTTCATCTGCCTGATTCATAACGTCAGTAATGATTTGCTTTACGGGACGAACTTCTTTAATTAAACCAGCAATCATACCCGCAGAAAATGCACCATGTTCAATATTGCCATTGCTTGCATCCGCAACAGATCCACGGCAGAACTGATCGAGCTCTTCACTGCTTGCTCCCGAATCATATAAATCCCAGTATGCCTTGGTAAAGGGGCTCTTTATACAGCGAACCTGCTTTTTACCGTACTCGCCAGTCAAAACAGTGTCACAGTCAGCCGCATCAACGATCATCTGCTTATACACATCACTTACAGGGCATTCTTCGGAAGCCAAAAATACCGTACCCATCTGAACACCTACTGCACCAAGAGCTAACGCTGCCAAGAAGCCCTTACCGTCAGCGATGCCACCTGCTGCAATAACGGGAATGTCTACAGCTTCGACCACTTGACGAACCATAGGATAGGTACACATGCGACCAATATGACCGCCGCCTTCCATGCCCTCAGCAACTACTGCAGTAGCACCAAGATCCTGCATTTTTTTAGCAGCACGAGCATGAGGAATAAGGCAAATTACCTTTACGCCACCTTCGACCAAAATAGGAACAATAGCATCAGGCTTACCGGCACTAATTGTGCAAACAGGAACTTTGAGCTCGACGCACATGCGAGCGCATTCTTCTACCAAATCACTTTCCATGATCAGATTGACAGCAAATGGTTTGTCGGTAAGCGAACGGGCAATTTCTACCTGTTCTTTCACCCATTGTGCATCATGCAATGTAGAAGCAATAACACCCAAACCGCCCGCATTACTTACTGCAGCAGCAAATTTTCCATCAGTAATGTGAGCCATTGCGCCCTGAATAATGGGGTATTCAATACCCAACACTTCACAAAGTTCTGTCTTCATGTACGATCCCTTCACCCTTGCGTCAAAACGACTGTTTAAATCAGATAATTCTCTCTGCCCTGCGCGTCACGATTCTTGCGCACCGTAAGATTATCCAATATGTGAAAGGATAACATTTTTAGATAAAAGCAGTAACAACTATCGAGCACCCCTTATCTATCAAATACCCTTCATACAAAACAAGACCTATTTTGATGCTTCAGCGTTTCCTGCATTCTTCTGTTTAGGTTCCTTATTTTCCTCTAACGATTCCGTGATTTGTTCTGCCTCAGGCTTCTGCTCGGATATTTGTTGGATATCTTCTGGAGTCTGATCCCCAGAGGCAATGTCTTCAACCGACACACTAGGCATTTTTACTGGTTCTACCTCAATAACAGGAGGTTCTGCTGATTGCTGCGCTTGTGCCTGAGTTTCAGCCTGTGGCGAAACTGACTGATCGAACTGTGGCATTATGCCAGGCTGGTCGACTTGCGATACTACTTCAGACTGACTGGTCTGCAGCATTACCTCAGACTGAACAGGCTGGTCGGACTGCGACGTCACACCAGACTGAACAGAATAATCTGCCTGCGGCATCACCGAAGATTGAGTAGATTCAGGCATCTGAACCGATTGATTTACGGGTGAATATACTGGCTGCTGATTCTGTGGCTGCACCGACTGCTGCACTGGTTGTTGTACTGATTGTGGCATTACCTGAGACTGAACTTGTGTCTGTTGCCCAGCCTGATAAAAATCTTGAGACTGATACGGTTGCTGATAATTTGAGGAAGAAGTCTGATAAAACTGCTGGTTCTGATTAGACGATCCGGGTTGTTGAGGTTGGGCAGATTGGTATGGTTGAGCCTGTTGATAAGACTGCGCCTGATAGGTTTGATGCTGCTGTTGAGACTGCCTTGCCTGCTCAAGCTCAAAAGGCATAGGATCTTCCTGACCTCCCCATAGATTAACCTGGAACTGGCGTGTCCAGTACCCAAGAGCACGAGCAACAAGGGCGGCAATCAGTACTGAAATAAAGAGCGTTGCAACACAAACGAGAAGAATAAAGAGCAAGAATATCAGTACAAACGCAACCGCTTGAGCCTCATTTCTCACAAACGCCACACCAAAGAGCGTTCCCAAAATCATCACGAGCATAAAAATGATGAAGGCAGCTATTCCAACAACGCAACCGCAAATAAGCGACATGCCGAATATGCGCAGAAGACCCATAAAGTCATAGCGCATCATTGCCCATATTTTGCCAATCTGAAAACCTGAGGAAAGCGTTCCGTAGAGAGCACAGCGCATAGCACCCACCCAGTAGAAAAATACCACCGCAAAAGTAAGCACCAATCCTGCCAATGAGAAAATTACACCCATTAACAAAGCGCCAAGACCGAATGAAGCATCCGAAGTAGATACAAATCCCACAAAAGAAAAGCCCGTAACGATACTGGTAAGCACACTAAAGACTCCAGGTATCAGGGAGCACACAAAGCCAATCACCAAAATGAAAAAGCCTCTTTTGTAAAGATTCCCATCTTCGTTTCCGAAAATACGATCCGGCATTGGACGATGGACATTCCACGCAATATCTCGCGCCCAGCCATACAAATAGCCGTAGGTAACAATTACTCCAAAAATTGGAATCAAGTTTAAAAGGCCTAATCTGAGAATTTTCGAAAACCAACCAGGTGATTTCGTAATATCACCCCATGCAGCAGAAAAGTAGCCCTTTTCCATTTCAAACCCACTCTCTTCTATTGGTTCATCATCGACCAAACGCGTTATCAGAATAATCTACGACATTAATAGTAGTAATGCATTCTTACTATAAAGAAAAGAAGGGAAGCTTTCGCTTCCCTTCTTAGATGCGTTTCCAATATGAAACAAATAAGTAAGGTTCCGTTTAGGAACAGACCACAAAGTAACGATAAAGTTACTTCAAGGTTACTGCTGCACCAGCTTCCTCGAGAGCAGCCTTCATTTCTTCAGCCTTGTCCTTAGCAACGCCTTCCTGTACAGGAGCAGGAGCGGACTCTACGAGAGCCTTTGCTTCCTTCAAGCCAAGACCAGAGATCTCACGAACAGCCTTGATAACAGCGATCTTGTTGTCGCCAAAGCCTTCGAGAACTACGTCGAACTCGGACTTTTCTTCAGCAGCAGCTTCGCCAGCAGCAGGAGCAGCAGCTACAGCTACAGGAGCAGCAGCAGATACGCCGAATACTTCTTCGAGTTCCTTTACGAGCTCAGAAAGCTCGAGAGCAGGCATTTCCTTCAATGCTTCTACGATCTCTTCACGAGTTACAGCCATGATATGACTCCCTTTCTTTTAAGTGCACCATGCATTGCAGAGTGCAGATAATTTCAACGTTTTGCAGCTTTTGCTGCAGAAGTGGCGCCGATTGGCACCTAAGCAGCTCTTATGCTGCTTGAATGATGTCTTTCATCGGTTGCAGTACTTTTAAGCTGCATCCTTCTGGTCTGCGATAGCAGATACGCAGCGTGCAAATGCTTCCATTGGACCATTGAGCACGCGTACGGTTTTGACCATAGGGTTCTGAAGACTGCCGAGAAGCTTGGCGATGAGTTCTTCGCGAGAAGGAAGAGCTGCGATCTTTTCAACTGCTTCAGCATCGACGAACGCACCGTCCATCATGCCGCCCTTGATTACCAAATTCTCATTAGCCTTAGCAAAATCCTTCAAAGCCTTTGCAGAAGCAACAGGATCGCCCTCTGCAAAAACAAAAGCGGAAGGACCAGCAAGAACCTCGTCCATTTCAGGCATGTCGAGCTCTTTGAGAGCAAGGCGAACCAACTTGTTCTTATGAACCTTCATGATCGCACCTGCTTCGCGGATGCTGTTACGCAACTGCTCAGACTGCTTTACCGTAAGGCCACGATAGTCAACTACCCACATTGCTTGAATGTCGGTAAGGTCTTCCTTGATCTCAGCGAGCCTTTCAGTGTTCTGTACGCTTGGCATATGTGTTGTGCACCTCCTTTTCAAAGCATCAAGTTCCGCACCATTGGGTGGGTCGAGCCTTGAAAAGAACGACCCCCTAGCTCATGACAGCAGGGGGTCGGTAAAGACTTAACATTTACTAACCACCTCGGCGGGCCGCTTTCGCGATTAAACCTTTTGGTACCAGCTGTCTAGGGCAGCGGAACATTGTATAGTTCAGGCTGCTTTTTGCAGCCGAATTATGATTACAAATTAAATGATATGCGTCAAGAGATAATTACTACTTACTCGTACGCCAAACGATAATTTCACATTTTCTTCCTTTTCTCCGCAAATTTAAACCACTTACTTGGCTACCTTTCTCGTCCACGAACACTACCTTGCCATTTTGAGCGGAAACCCTGAAGCTAAAGAAATCAACGAGAAAGGACCCTTTATGAAAGTTGCGTTCTTCCCGGGCTGCATGGTTGACATGTTCTACCCCGAAGTTGGAATTGCTGCCGTTAACGTACTAGAGCGTCTCGGCTGCGAAGTTGAACTTCCCGATGATCATGTTTGCTGTGGCCAGCCTTTTACCAATTCTGGTTATATCGAAGAAGCTAAACCCATGATGAAGAAAGTTATAGATGCGTATAGCAAATATGACACGATTGTTTCCCTTACAGGATCTTGCGCATGGGCTATCAAAGCTGAATACCCTCACTTTTTTGAAGATGATAAGGAATATAGCCAAAAAATTGCTGAACTCGCTCCCCGCATCTTCGAATTTACCCAATTCATTGTAGAAGTACTTGGCGTAACAAACGTAGGAGCTCACCTCGACGGAACCGTAACCTACCACGCAAGCTGCCATTTGACACGCATGCTCGGAGTAAAAGAGCCGCCTTTGACCCTTCTTAAAAATGTAGAAGGTCTCACCTATATCGAAATGCCCGAGATGGATCGTTGCTGCGGTTTTGGCGGCACGTTTAGCGTTAAAGAGCCCGAGGTTTCTGGCCACATGGTTCAAGAAAAAGTAGCTTTCGCTCTTGCTACGGGAGCTGATTATCTTTGTGGAGCCGACCAGGCTTGCCTCATGAATATTAAGGGCGCTCTCGATCGCATGCGAGAAGCAGGTATTGTTTCAAGCAACATGAAAGTTCTTCATATCGCCCAAATTCTTGATTCACGATTGGAGGCGTAGCTTATGTCCTCGATTATCTACGACGATGCGCCCCTTGAAGAGCGTATTCACCGCTCACTATCTGACACTTTTAAACACCGCGCAATCGAAACAGCACAAGATGTCATTACAGGAAAGCGCAATGCCCTAGTTGCTGAAGTAGAAAACTGGGAAGAGTTTCGCGACCACGCTGCAGAGATACGCGATCATGTTCTCGCGAACCTTGATTATTACGTCAAAGAATTTGCCACAAACGCACAAAAAAATGGTGCACAGGTCTACTTCGCTCCCACCGACACCGATGCCCTTGATTGCATTCTGGATATATTCGAAGACCTTGGTGCTACATCATGCGTAAAGTCAAAAAGCATGATGACCGAAGAAATCGGACTCAACAAGTTTTTGGAAAAGCACGGCATTTCAGCTATCGAAACTGACTGCGCAGAACATATTATTCAAACCGCAGGCAATGCACCTTCCCATATTGTTGTTCCTGCACTCCATTTTGACCGAATCTCTATTCGTGACCTTTATCGTGAACGAAAAGGATATACAGGAAGCGACGATCCCGAAGAAATCACCCGTTTTCTTCGCACCATTCTTCGCCCTGAATTCATGAACGCTTCAGTGGGAGTAACGGGATGCAATTTTGGAGTTGCTGAGACAGGATCCTGCACCCTTGTTTCCAACGAAGGAAACGCCCGTATGGCTTCAACCATTCCTGAAACCCAGATCATCGTTATGGGATGCGAGCGCATTGTTCCTGATTTGCGCTCTCTTGATGTCATGATGAAGCTGTTAGTTCGCAGCGCTGTTGGCGCAAAAATTTCTGGTTCATTTTCTATAAACACTGGCTGTCGTCGCGAAAACGAAGCTGATGGCCCCAAGAATGTCCACATCGTTATGGTCAATAATGGTCGCACCAACATCCTTGGTAGCAACTTTAAACCAATGCTTCGTTGTATTCGCTGCGGCGCCTGCATGAATTCCTGCCCGGTGTACCGTCACATTACCGGTCATGGATACGGTTCAATCTATCCGGGTCCTATGGGAATCGTACTTACTCCCCTTCTTGTAGGCTACAAGGAAACCGCAAAACTGCCTTATGCTTGTTCCCTTTGCGGTTCCTGTGCAGATGTTTGCCCCGTGAAAATACCTCTTCCAGATCTTATTGCGCAACATCGTCGCAATATTGTCTCGCTTGGGTATGTTTCACCCGCAGAAAAGGCAGCATTTAGCGCCGCTGCAGCTACGTTCTCCAACCGAACACTCTACGGTATTGCAACAACGGTAGCTCCCTCCATCATGAAGGCGCTTACAGGCAATACAAACCAAATAGATAAAAGCACCACGTTTATTCCAGTTCTGAACGGCTGGACAGCTTCACGCAACCTGGATCCAATGAATAAAGAAAAATTCCGCACCTGGTTTGCGCATCACAAGCAAGAAAGAAATGCTGCACAGCGCACCAAAGCTGCACGAGAAATATCTGCAGCAGCAAGCCGCGTTCATAATGCAGGAGAGAAAAACCTTAACACCTACAAAGCGGATGAAACCTCCTTACCTACAAGTTCTACGCGAAAGGAGGACTAATGAGTACCGTAAGTCTTGAAGAGTTTTTAAAGCCTATTTCTCACGCTCTTGGTCGCACAGAAGTCCCCACAAGTGTTACTCCCTGTGCCGCAACAAAAGCACCATTGCCCCACGATTACCGCAAATACACCACCGAAGAACTTGCCTGCTGGTTTATTCGCGAAGCAGAAAAAGTTGGCACGGTAGTCAAGCAGGCTACCCCTGCAGAAGTTAGTGCATGTGTAGTCGAATTAGTACAGCAATTTGGCGACGGGGGTCATGTTGTTTTCGCAGATGTTCCGGAGATCGACGAATACCAAATCCCCGAAGCGCTGAACGAAGCTTCCCTTATGGGAGTTCGCTGGGATCCAACAAGCCGAGAAGCAAGTGTTGGACGAGCTGAAAATGCTGATGTTGGTATTACGGTTGCTAGCTTTGGAATTGCTGAAACCGCAACGGTAATCCAAAAATGCACGGTTCAATCAGGTCGTTCAATCTGCTTACTTCCTATTGGCCATATCGCCCTTCTTCGCAAGAAGGATATTTTCCCTTACATGACCCAACTTATGGAAAGCTGGGAAGAAGCGGTAGCCTCAGGTGAATCCATGCCTTCAAATTACACCTTTATTAGCGGCCCTTCCAACACGGCAGACATCGAGCTTGTGCGTGTAGTAGGCGTTCATGGCCCTGTCCACGCGGGTGTCATTTTGATTGACGATTAACCTGCAATCAACGATCAATCTACAAAAGGCCAAGAATAAAGTTCTTGGCCTTTTCTTTTTTAGGATTAAGAATCAAAGAGAGATCAGACTATTTTGGAAGTTCGGCTGTTTTGTTAACCCTCTTCAGTAATATCTAAGTTCTTCGGGATGAGCTTGTATGCTAAAAACGCTACGCCTAACATCACTATGCCGCCGAGCACCGAAGTAATCACGATCGAATCGCTAAACGATCGAGATCCCTCCCGTATTAATTCCGCCACACCAGTCTGCTCGGCGATAACCACTGCTGCCGAATACGACTGCATCGCAGCATCAATATTGAATTGACTCAATCCGGCAGACGCAAGTGCTTCCCCATTAAGTCCTAAACGATAGACAATAGAAGCAACACTACCCATAATTGCCACACCGAGCACATTACCAAGATCATAGGCAATTTCTTCAATTGCTGCAGCACTTGAAGCTTTTGTGGGCGGAGTAGAATTCATGATTGCTGCAGAGCCAATCGCAAGCACTCCCGTGCCAGCACCTACAAGTGCACTTGAAATTGCTATAGGGAGATAGGACAGATTACCCATAAAAGGCAAGAGCATCAACATCGCACACGCACTAAGAAGTAATCCAATGCACAATACCCGATGAGCCGGAAACCGCATTGCGAGCGAAGGAGCAGAAGCGCCCGCAATCAATGAAGCAACCGCCAAGGGCAATAGTTTGATACCTGATTCAAGAGGAGTGTTTCCATCAACTAATTGCAACCACTGCGCAAGAAGAAACAAAAGCGCTGCCATAGCAAACATAGAACCTAGGGCAACGACTACTCCTCCCGTAAACATACGGTTCTTAAAAAGCGTCACATCAATAAGCGGAGCGTTAGTTTTTAGCGCCCTCACTACAAAAGCAACGATACAGAGAATGCCCACCATAATAGCTACAAGCGCAGAAGGATCAGTTAGGCTCATTTCTGCTGCAAGGCGCTTGATTCCCCACATAAGAGACGCCATACCAACCAAAGAAATAATTGCTGCAGGAATATCCCAAGGACCATTTCCAACAACATGAATCTCAGGCAGGATAAACAAGCCTACTACCAGCACCAAAGCCATTAAAGGAATGTTGACCAGAAACGCAGCATGCCAACTTAAATGTTCTAACAGTGCGCCTCCAATAATAGGACCAAGCGCCATTCCTAATCCGCCTAAAACCGACCATGCCGCAAGTGCAAAAGCTCGCTCTTTAGCATCAACAAAAATATTTCGAATCATAGAAATGGTAGTGGGCATAATCATTGCTGCGCCCAAGCCCAAGAAAGCACGAATAGCAACAACTTGCCACGGCGTGCTCGCCCACAGAATGAGAGCACTGCCAATACAAAAAACTAAGGCACCTCCAAGGAGCATTTTCTTTCTTCCCACACGATCAGAAAGAGAGCTTGCCGAAACTAGAAGCCCCGCTAATACCAGAGAATACGCATCCACGATCCAAAGTTGCTCATCTGAAGTTGGCTGCAGTTCAGCAGTCATACTCGGAAGCGCGACATTGAGCACCGTAAGGTCAATTGATAGTACAAACTGAGCAAAAAGAAGCACCATGAGTGCCGCCCACCTGTGCATACGCGACATAGGGGGAACTTTCGCTTCTACTTTGCCTAAACCTTTTGATGCATCAGTGTTGTTCACCGGCAAATCGTAAGACATAGTAAGTAAACCTCCTTAAGCCTTGCTCTTTGTCAGTATTGTTTCTACGGCTCGCACGATAAATTCTTCACTAAACTGATGAGCAAAAATCCCCGTTTCAAGCATGAGACCATTGGTGAAAACCGAAATCATCTTTGCCTGGTTATCGCTCATATATTGTTTTAAAGAAGCTTCATAGCGCTCATTATTTCTCTCGAGCAAAGCGCGCAGCTCTTCATCCTTTATCGCCGCAGCGCTTAAAACCATATCTGCTCGCACCTCTTCAATGTTGGTCACATAGTCATAAATACATACTGCCAATGCTTCACTATCGTTCTTAGCTTTCTCGCTTTGTGCAATAAGCTCGTCATAGCCGCGCTCTACACTGCGAGAAATAACGTCATATCCCGCCCGCTTCAATTCGTTAATGCTAGAAAAATATTGCGTAGTAGAACCTAGGGGAACTTGCGCTTTTTTTGCGACACTTCGATGAGTAACGCTTTTAGGACCCTCGAAAAGTAGAAGTTCAGCTGCCGCCTGCGCAATGGCTCTTCGACGCCCCTGCGGATCACGTTTTGAACGTACCTTTTTTTCTTTGTTTTCCATAAGATAGTTCACCCTCGTTTTATTAATTATCTTTCAGTAGTTGACTTTCCTAAACTCGCTCGCTTTCACAAAATCTAGCGAGTTTCCCGAAGCTTCTATTGTTCTAGTTTATGTACTTTTGTACATTATATATTTAGTGTACATATGTACATTTAAGTCAACAAGAGCTTATTGAGAAAAGTACGCACCTCCATGAAAAAGCGACAAAAAGAAAGGATGCCTCAAAAGAAGCATCCTTTACCGTGCAATAAATTCATTTTGGTACCGAATTTACTACCAATTATTTCTTTAGGACTCCATCCTTAGGGTCCTAGTGTGGTCCAGCTATTAGGACTCGGAGTAAGTCTTATGCCGCTGCACCATTATTTCCGTCAACCGAAGCACCCGTATTGGCGGTAGCATCAGCTGTTGCGGTATCGGTATTCACCTGCTGATCCTGAGATTCTGGCTCGGAGATCGAATCAACCACCACCAGAGATCCTCCACCAGCCGAGAAGTTCAAGGTGATATCGTCGCCCTCTTTATAACGAACAATATCTACGATACTTGCAACAGGGCAATCATAGAGCGTGTCGTTTCCTGAAAGCATGACGTAATAGTGAGTATTACCATCTAAAACAACGGGAGAAATCAAAGAAATGGTACCCGTCGCTGAACCTTCAGTAACCGTTGACTCCTCTTCACTACCCTGGATCTCAACACCGTTGCTGCGCAGAAGCTGCTTGTAGGCATCTTCTGTTTCGCTGATGGTGTTTCCGACCGCTACATTCTGATAGCGCTGGATATCAATCATGGCATACATCTTTACCAAGCCAGCACTGTCTTTCAAAGCGATGAAATAGGTAGGCTGACCGCCCACATTAATAAGCAAGGGGAACGTTGCGGTATAGCGCATTTGCTGTACCTGACCTTCCGCCGAACTCATCGCAGAATCTTCTGTTGCACCCGCAACTGGATAGAACTTAGATTCTGCCGTGCGTTGGTTAATCAGAACAAAGCCAATAATTGAGTTGTCAGAAGTTGCAGAAGTTACACCACTGTATACCCACACGTCGTCATCTTTAACAACATAGTTATAGCCAAGATTTCCATCAGTTCCTGGTGTAGTCTGACGAACACCACTTTGTCCTAACCAAGAATTAATCCAGCCACCAGAAAGCGAACCGCTCCAGTTGTACTGTTCGATGAGCAATTCTGCAGGGTAAGCACGGTCAATCCACTGCGGAACATCTTCGATGGCAATGTCTTGACATTCACCGGTGTTAGCATCGCACAAAATAATGCGCGAAACCGTCTGACCGCCGAACAGACCAACCTTGTAGTCCATTACCGGATAAATCCAGTACGGTTTGCCGTTGTCATCAATTTCGAAGGACTTCTCACCCAGGATGTAGAAGGGGTATTTCAGCTGAACATGACGATCTACGTTATTGAACAGAGGATCAGAATCAGAATAGTAGATAGGGTCATCAAGACGAACAATCTGCGTATCCTGCGTGCTCATATTCACAATTACGTAACCTGGAATACCTGTTTCCTTGTTTGACCACCACTTAAAGAGGTCAGCGTAATTCAAAGGGCTTACGCGAACAGGAGAATCCTGATAGTTAATCTGGGTATAAATATCGTCGATAACATACTGACTAACATAATCCGCCATCGCACCCATGGTACGGTTGCCCAAAAGCATTGCAGAATCTCGATCGATAAACGGAATTTCAGAATAATTAACTTCCTGAATATCGGTTGCAAAATCCGTTTCTTCAGTTTGCAAAATGGTTGCATACTTCTCTGCATTGCCAGGGAACAAGCTCAAAGAAAGCAAAGCACCAATAAGACCAACTGCCGCAATAGCAAGTGGAACAAACATTAGAATCTTAAAACGCTTCGACTTTTTTTCGCTCTTTTCGCGCTTACCCATACCATTGGCATAAATCTGCTTAAAAGAGAAGAAGATCAAAAACGAAGGCAACAAAATAAAGATTGCAAGCGCAAACCATAAATCAACACTATGAATGTTGATAGGTGGATGAAACCACCAATAGCAAAATGCCAAAACAAGCACAACCAGTACGGCAATAATAATTAGTGCTTTTTTGCTCATCTGCGAAAGGGCATCACGAAACGCGCTGAATTCGTTACCACCGGGACGGCCGCCGCGACCTCCACGACGAGGACCTGTGGATCCTCCCGAATCGCCACCACTCGCACCAGCGCCACCAAATCCAGCGCCACCCTGTGCAGCACCAAACTGTTTTAGCAAGTCTGCCCAACTGACGGGTCCTTGATTACTTGGATCTGCCATAAGGCTCCTTCCTCTTGTGTACGTAACATGTTATTGTATCTGATTCTTCGCTCAGAATGTCCCCATCTTTGTAAAACAACAGGCGTACCAGGAAAATCTGGTACGCCTGAAAGAGTTATAAACCACCAAGGTCACGCAAGTGTTGTATCTTTTAAGAATGCCGAACGTCTATTCCCTAACCGACACTCCTCACGCAGACACCTTAACTCGTTCCCCGCTACAATTCCACCTTTGCCTCAAACGCTTAGGAAAGGCTCCTTAATACGTATTGCAGAATTCCGCCATTATAGAAATACGCACCTTCAGTTGGCGTGTCAATTCGCACAATCGCCTTAAAGGACACCTTCGACCCATCCTGCTTTGTAGCAACAACGTCTACAACCGAGGGATCAGGTAGCCCACGAGAAAAGTCAATCGAGGCGATAGTGATTACTTCGCTTCCATCTAAGCCAAGCGATTGTACATTTTCGCCTTCCTCGAACTGCAAAGGCAAAATACCCATACCGATCAAATTGGAACGGTGGATACGCTCAAAGCTCTCTGCAAACACCGCACGAACACCCTGAAGCATAGGACCCTTTGCTGCCCAGTCACGAGAAGAGCCACTACCATACATCTTGCCTGCAAGAACCACTAAAGGAATTTGCTGCTCTTGATAGTGCTTCGCCGCATCGTAGACGGCCTTTATTTCGCCATCAAGAAAATCTTTAGTCCATCCACCTTTTTTGCCCTCTGCCAATTTATTGGTCAGTTTCACATTGGCAAAAGCTCCGCGCATCATTACTTCATGATTGCCGCGACGAGCACCGTAGGTATTAAAGTCCTGCACCGTAACTCCATGATCCTCAAGATAACGAGCTGCGGGAGAATCACTCGCGATAGATCCCGCAGGAGAAATATGATCTGTCGTAATAAAATCTCCCACATTGAGAAGCACTCGCGCATTCTCGATTGCCTTTGGCGCTTCTGGTTTCTTGGTCATGCCGTCAAAATACGGAGCACGACGCACATACGTTGACTCCGGATCCCACGCAAAAACATCACTGGCTTCTTTTCCTAGCGAACGCCACGCCTCATCACCCTCAAAGAGACCCTCTCCTGCGCGGTCGAAAACTTCTTTTGTGCAGCACTCGTCAAGCAGCTCTTTTACCTCTGAGGCATTTGGCCAAATATCACGCAAGAAAACTTCTGTTCCGTCTTCTCTTACTCCCATTGGTTGAGTTTCAAAATCAAAATCCATTGTTCCTACCAGCGAGTAGGCAATAACCAATGCAGGAGAACAGAGATAGTTCTGGGAAACATCGGGAGAAATGCGGCCTTCAAAATTTCTGTTGCCAGAAAGAATGCTTGCCAACTCAATGTCGTTTGCTATCTCATGCATGAAGGGCAAAATAGGACCAGAATTTCCGATACAGCTCATGCATCCAAAACCACAAGTATAGAACCCTAAATCACGAAGTGCTGGCATAAGACCTGCTGCATCCAAAATATCTTCGGTTGCACGCGATCCTGGTGCGAGAATAGTTTTTACCCAAGGCTTAGGATGTAGCCCTGCTGCCTGAGCATTTCTTGCCAATACTCCTGCCGCCAACATCATGCTTGCATCAGTTGCCGTAGTGCAGCTCGTAACAGCAGCAATAGCAAGAGCACCATGAGAGAGTTCCTGAGTTTCGCCTAAGATGTTTACCTCTACTGTCTTTTCAGTGTCAAGCTTACGTTCTGAGCAGATTCGATCAAAAGCCTGCTTTGCTCGAGTGACATCTATACGATCATGCGGACGGGAAGGTCCTGCAACACTTCGAGTGACGCTAGAAAGGTCGATTTCGAGAACTTTCGAATAGACTCGCTGGGTTGAATCAGGATCATTCCAAAAACCTTGCGCCTTCGCATAAGCTTCCACCAAGGCGATATGTTCCTCACTCCTGCCCGTAAGACGCAGATAATCAAGAGTTTTTTCATCTACCGGGAATAAGGTGCACGTTGAACCATATTCAGGCGTCATATTGGAAATACATGCACGCTGAGTAGCACTCAAGCTGTTGAGTCCTTCTCCAAAACACTCAACAAAGCATCCCACAACCCCTTCTTCTCGAAGCATCTGCGCAAAGGTAAGCGAGACATCCATTGCGCTCACTTCTTCAGAAAGCTTACCGGTGAGCTTTACCCCGATAACGCGCGGAACAAGCGTAGTAATAGGCTGTCCAAGGGCTGCTGCTTCCGCCTCAATACCGCCAACGCCCCAACCAAGTACGCCAATACCATTTGCCGTTGGTGTGTGAGAGTCCGTTCCTACGAGCGTATCAAAATAAGCAACTTTCTTTTCGTCTTCCTCGCGAGTCATAACCACCTGAGCAAAACGCTCAATGTTAAGCTGATGGCATATGCCGACTCCAGGAGGAACGATACGAACATTCTTAAATGATTCTTGAGCCCATTTCAAAAATTCATAACGTTCTTTGTTTCGACCGAACTCTAGAGCCATATTATTCTTAAGCGCATCGGCGCAACCAGCCTCATCAGCAATAACAGAATGGTCTATTACCAAATCGCAAGGCACTTGTGGATTAATATTTTTTGGGTCGCCACCCAATTCGATACACGCTTCACGCATGATTGCAAAGTCAACAAAAACGGGGACACCTGTGAAATCCTGGAACAAAACACGTGCCGGAGAAAACTCAATTTCACTTCCTACTTCGCCCGAAAGACCCGCCTGCACAAGGCGATCTGCAAGCTTAGCAGCATGTTCATCATTTGGCGCTAAGCGAAGAATATTTTCTAAAAGGACCGTAAGCGAATAGGGTAACTTTTCGTGTCCTTCGATAGCAGACACGGGATAATACGTATAGGATGTATTACCAACTTGCAAGACGCTTGAGCGGTTATTCATCGGCTCCCTCTTTCTTGAAAACTCTCTATCTAGCAGATTTTCTAACTCTGTCTTGTTTATTTGCTTTGGTCTGTCTTACTTTTAGGCTTCAGATTAAATCCACCTTGTCGCATCAAAACTCTTTCAGCTACGACAAAGCAGCAATGAGTGCATCAGTAAACTGAGTACACGTTGCAGGGCTCTGGTTTGAATCTACTGCTTTGCAGATATCTGCAGTAAGCACGTTACCTTGAGCATATACTTCGCGCACAGCAGAACGAATCTTTTCTGCAATCTCCATTTCACCAAGATGGTCTAACATCATCGCTGCGGAAAGAATTTCAGCAGTTGGATTGCAGAGATCCTTCCCCGCAATATCTGGAGCTGACCCGTGTACCGCTTCGAAAATCGCGTAATCTGGCCCGATATTTGCACCAGGCGCAATGCCTAATCCGCCCACTAAGCCCGCACAAAGATCGCTTGCGATATCACCATATAAATTCGGAAATACAATTACCTCGAATTGGGAAGGATCCATAACAATATTCATGCAGAAGGCATCAATGATATTGTCATTAAAATCAACCTTGCCCTCATATTCCTTAGCTACTTCACGAGCAACCTTTAAAAATAAGCCATCAGAATACTTCATAATATTTGCTTTATGGGCTGCGGTTACTTTCTTCTTACCATGTTTAAGGGCATATTCAAAAGCAAAGCGAACAATATTTTGTGATGCCGTTACGGAGATCGGTTTAATAGAAATACCTGAATCAGGACGGATAGTACCCGCATTTTGTTCCTGACAAAAGGCAATGAGATCTTTTGCTCCCTGGCTTCCTTCTTCAAACTCGATACCCGCATAAAGGTCTTCGGAGTTTTCACGAACGATAACAAGATCAACATCAGAATAGCGCCCGCCTGCACCAGGAATAGACATAACAGGACGCAAGCATACATTCAAGTTAAGAGATTTACGCAATGCTACATTAACGCTTCTAAATCCTGTTCCTACCGGAGTAGTAATAGGTCCCTTAATTGCAACCTTATTACGACGAACTGCTTCGATGGTGCTTTCCGGCAAAGGAGTACCACAGGCATCCATCATATGTGCGCCCGCTTCAGCAATTTCCCATTCGATATCTGCGCCTGCAGCTTTTACCACTCGTTGCATAGCCGCCGTCGTTTCAAGCCCGATACCATCTCCCGGAATTAAGGTCACCGTATGTTTTGCCATCAATCTCTCCTCGGTAAATCTACTAACAAGTCTTTTACGGCAGAATTAACTTTTATTGAATCTATAGACGTATGTAAGTGTAGCTTTGTAGCGCTCTATCATAGTGGAGTATTGAAAAATGTAACGTAGATTTCTCTACGCGGCTCTCTAGAAACGACCATAGACGTCACCTTTCTAGAGAATTCACTCGCTACCCTTTATAAAAAAGCGCTCATTGAGCGCTTTTAAAGAATACCTTTATTACCTTTTAAGCAAGATTATCTATGATCTGCTGGCTGCGACGTTTAAGTGCTCCTTTGCTGTGCTGCGCATCGAAAGCAACTCTTTCGCTTAAGCCTTCTTTAACCTCTGGAGCAAGTTTGCCCGTAGAAAAAGAAATGAGCGCGGTTAGCATATCCTGATATTCATAATCGCCGTGGTAACACTGTATTGCCTCATCAAGAAGTGGCCACACTTTTTGAGAACGATTTTCAGTCGTAGCACCAAGAGTACACAAAAAACGAAGTGCCGACAGACGAACAAAACCATTATCTTCATCAAAAAGCGCCGTTTCTGCGCCAGCAATTCCCTTATCGCAGGTACGAGAATCGAAAGGAACGAGCTCGGTAAGCACATCAAGGGATTCCCAACGCGTCTGAGCTTCAGGTCGATTGAGAGCATCAATAAAATCGTTAGTGTAAGGAACAAGCACTTCGGGATCGAGTTTTGCAACTTGAGCAAGCACAGATGAAGCATTTTGACGATCACGTCGCGTTGAACCAGCCAAGGCAAGAACTACTTCTTTGATTAAATCTTTTGATTGAAGAAGTCGCGCCGCAAGGTCTTTTGCGCTCTGTGTTTTTTCACTCATGAATATCCTCCGTTCGGTCCTTTTTTGAGTAATCTCAGAAAAAGAAACCAAGCTCATAACTCAATGTTTAATTATCACATTTCATTATAATCGTTATACTTAAAAGTTCGGAGGATATCGGTATTCAAAACACCCTTTCAACAAAGGGGCATAAAAGAACCCATTTGTCACACAACGCAACGATTGCAGCTTGCAACACGATGAAAGTCACCTACGACACAGCAAGTTGCTTATTCTTTGCACGCTTCGGCAAAGTAATCAATTAAAAACTTTTTGAGCGCATCAACCTTAGGCGAAGTAGGGGCATTTTCGGGAACGCGCAAATAGAGGTAACGCGTTCTTTTCACATCGCTCAAAGGAACATACACCAGATCATCCCTGCTGTCATTTGCCCAGGTGACCATTGGCGCTAGGGTAATTCCCACTCCACGTGCGACCATTTCCTGTATTTGGGTATAGGACTGGTTCTCCATATACAAGTTCGGACTAAAGCCTGCTTCTTGAAACATGCTGTCCACAATGTTACGCAATGAGCCCACTGGATTCACAATAAATGGTTCATTATATAGGTCTGCCAAAGCAACCGTTTTTTGTGACGCGTATTCAGAGTTCTTTGACACGAGAAGAGCAATGCATTCTTTTCCTAAAAGCGTATACTCTCCCCCTTGATGATATTTAGGAGAAGCAAAAAATATCAAATGAGGTATTTCTTCGGTGTAGTCCGTTTTTTTAGAATCGCTCACCCGCAACAACACCTGAGGATGCATTTCCTTAAAACGCATCAGGATGGTTTCGTTATTCCCCATAGGAACAGGTGCATAAAGAGTAATTACGTGCTCTTTCTTTTTCTGATAGAGCTCAACTTCAAGCGAAACACGATCAAGAGCATTAAGCGCTGTATTAGCGCAACGCAAGGCAATTTTACCCGCATCATTAAGTACTAGCGTTCTGCCTTTGCGGTCAAAAAGTTGCACACCCGTTTCTTCTTCAATTTGGCGAAGGGCGCGTGAAAGAGAAGGTTGCGAAATATGAAGCTTATCAGCAGCTTCACTCATCGTTTTGGATTCTGCAATGGCCTTAAAGTAATACAACTGATGAAAATCCATTGCGCCCCTCCTTTTAAATTCACTACTCCTTTAGAAATAGCGTATGTTACCCCAAATAATCTTCAATAAGATCATTATCAATTTCTTCGTTTTGCGCTCATTCATAAACGGAGCATGAGTAAAAGACAACGACCTAATACCAAGGATGTCCTGTGAGCTATACACCCTACAGGACATCCCCAAATAGCTTAATTATTCTTCAGGAAACAGCTCATCCAAAATTTCTTGAGTAGGCATCTTAACGCCATACCAAATTTCTTCTCCTGTTGCTGCCTGTTCAATCATCATGCCAATACCGCCGATGATCTTGCAACCCTTAGCTTCTGCATCCTTAAGAATTTGAGTCATACGAGGGTGATATACCGCATCCGCTACTGCCATTCCCTCTTTGATAAGCTCTGCTGGAACAGGAGTTTCCCCTGCGCTGTCACCCATTCCAACAGGAGTAGCATTGATAAGAATATCGGATTCCGCAATAGCCTCTGCCATTTCGTCCTTGTTTTCAAACGCGTGGAGAATCATTTCAGCGCCCGTCTTCTCCTGAACGCGTGGAAGAAGTGTTGTTGCGCGAGTATAAGAAGGACCACCTTCGCGTGCGAAAACGTGAACTTTCTTTGCACCATCAAGAGCAGCCTGAACTAAAATTGCAGAACCAGCACCACCAGGTCCTAATACGGTAATGGTCTTACCTTCAATTTCTTCTCCATGATTGCGAATGTTTTGCATCATGCCTGTACCATCGGTGTTGTGACCAGTGATGCGACCATCCTCTTCTTTCTTTAGCACATTTACCGCACCCATAAGCTCTGCACTATCAGACAGGCCATCGAGCAAAGGAATAATTGCCTGCTTGCAAGGCATGGTTACATTGCTGCCATCCCAGCCGTCCATGCGTTTCATTGCCGCAATGATATCTGGTAGATCATCTTGCTTAACATCGAATACTACATAGATTGAATCAACATCAAGTTTTTCAAACGAAAGGTTATGAGTAGCTGGTGACATCGAATGACGAATAGGGCTACCCAAAAGGCTAATTAGATGAGTATGACCACTAATCTCAGTTTTCTGTGACATAATTGCTCCCTCTTTCTGTTTATCCCTTTTTATCTAACAATCAGTGTAAGCGTCATAAAAAACGATGCTTATGCTAATACCTCGTGCAAATCATCCATAATACGAATAGCTTGTTCAACCTGAACCTGACCAGGTGCAGAAGCCTTTTCTAATGAGCAGAAGGTAATAGCAGAACCGAAAAGCTCACCCGCTAAACGCGTAATACTTCCTTCACGACCCATAGCCATGGTCAGAAGAGGTTTATCGCTATGAATACGAGACATCTCCTCGGTTGCGGCAAGAAGCTTCAATGCATCCTGAGCGCCTTTTGCCATCGTGGCAATCTTGGGAATATCAGCGCCCAAATCAGCCATATGTGTCAAGAGAGAAACCATCCATTCAACCGATGGAGTACCTGCAAAATTATGGTAAGAAATTACGGTCTTTACCTTATGCTGCTGCGCGCATGCAACAAGCTCGAGTACCGCAGCATCACCGATCCAAGTTTCAATATCAACTAGATCGATTGCTTCAGCCTCAATAATTGCCTTATTAAGCGCTACATATTCTTCAACAGGAATGGTAAGCTGGCCACCTTGGCTTGTAGAACGGAATGTAAAAAGATAAGGATTATTCTGTAAAGCTTTCCCAATCTCAACAGACTGCTTTGCCATTGCCTCAGGATCGTGAACATCAGCAGCAAAATCACCGCGCCACTCAAAACATTCAACTCCTGCAGCAATGCCTTTTTGAATAAGCTCCACATTTTCTTCTGCATGATCTCCCATTAGAGAAATGATTGTCTTTGGACGACCTTCACCAAGTTTTACACCTTTGATATCGATAGGTTGCGTCATGATCCCTCCTACCTATTACTTATCAGTTACTTGTATAATAATTCCTAATTAATCAGTTTTTTATATCGTTTGAGTATTTGTATATATCATTTTTGATATATGTTTCAAAAAACAAGGGATCCTTATGCATAAAAAAGGCGCCCCTTACGGGACGCCTTACGTCAAATACGGTAAACGTTATAGGTTATTCAGCAGCGGTGTATTCACGATTGATGGAAGAATCAACGGTAACACCAGGGCCCATAGTAGAAGTAACCGTTACAGACTTTACATACTTACCCTTAGCAGCAGCTGGCTTCATACGAAGAATCTCGTCATATACTGCACCGTAGTTTTCTGCAAGCTGCTCAGCAGTAAAGGAGCACTTACCGATTACTACATGACAAATACCATAACGGTCTGCACGATACTCTACGCGGCCACCCTTGAGCTCCTTAACAGCTTTTGCTACATCAGGAGTAACAGTACCAAGCTTAGGATTAGGCATCAAACCGCGAGGACCAAGAACCTTACCAAGACGACCAACCTTAGCCATCTGATCAGGAGTTGCAACAGTCGCATCAAAGTCAAGCTTACCAGCCTGAATGTCAGCAACCAGATCATCGGAACCTACGATGTCTGCGCCAGCTTCTTCTGCAGCACGAGCAGCATCGCCTTCAGCAAATACTGCAACGCGAACCGTCTTACCAGAGCCATTAGGGAGGCTAACGGTGCCACGGAGCTGCTGGTCAGCCTGACGGGTATCGATACCCAGACGGAAGTGAACTTCAACCGTCTCATCAAAGTTAGCAGGATGAATTTCCTTTACCAAAGAAACTGCAGCAAGAGGAGTGTATGCTTTACCTGCTTCGATTTTGGCTTTTGCCTCATCATATTTTTTGGACATTAGATAATTCCTTTCGTGGTATGGCGAGCTATTATTTTGCTCTTCCACATATGGTTTCTTAAAAATCAAGCCACGACGGGCTTAAAAGTATTAATTAGCAGAATCGCCCTGAAGTAAAGCAGCCAGACGACGGGTTACCTTGTATTCCTTCTTAGGAGCACGACCCTCAATGGTGACACCCATGGAACGAGCAGTACCTGCAACGATCTCCATAGCTGCTTCAATGGTGTTAGCATTCAAGTCAGGCATCTTGATTTCAGCAATCTCACGAAGCTGATCTTCGGTGAGTTCACCAACCTTCTTGAGCTGAGGAATACCAGAGCCTCCCTTAATACCAAGCTTTTCCTTAATCAAGAAAGCAGCAGGAGGAGTCTTCAGAACGAAGTCAAAGGTCTTGTCTTCGTAAACCGTGATCTCAACAGGAATAATAGTGCCTGCTTTATCCTGCGTAGCAGCATTAAAAGCCTGGCAGAACTGCATAATGTTAACGCCCTGAGCACCCAGTGCAGGACCAACAGGAGGAGCTGGATTTGCAGCACCAGCAGGAATCTGGAGCTTAACGAAACCGCTTACGTTTTTATCAGCCATTTCAGTTGCTTCCTTTCGACTGAAATAAATTGTTTACCGCTATATGACAAGCGAACTTTATGAGAAGCCCCGTCCACATACGGGCATAAAGTCGCATTGTTCTCAAAATTAAATGTTTGCTACCTGATCAAAGGAAAGCTCAACGGGAGTTTCGCGTCCGAAGATCGAAACAAGAACTTTAACCTTACCAGCTTCAGGAGAAACCTCAGAAACAACACCATCGAATTCTGCAAGAGGACCAGAAACAACTTTAACGCTTTGACCAACTTCAAGATGCGTTGAAGTTTTCTTGGGAGCCTCATGAGAGGTGCGTTTCATGATCTTGTTGTATTCTTCGCGGGTAAGAGGTGCTGGATTACCTTGACTACCCACAAATCCCGTTACACCGGGAGTATTTCGAACCGCAGCCCAGCTACGATCATCAAGTTCCATGCGGACAAGCACATAGCCAGGAAATACCTTTTTATCGCTTTCCACACGACGTCCGCCTTCTTTGATTTCCGTCACGGTTTCCGTAGGAATTTCAATAGCGAACACATTGTTTTCGAGACCCATAGTTTCAATGCGAGTCTCAAGATTTTTCTTCACTTTGTTCTCGTATCCCGAGTACGTGTGAAGGACATACCATTTCTTCGTCATGGATTAAGCCCCCAAACCAGAAATAGCCATAAGAATCGGGGTTACTACCCAGTCGTCAAGAACGACAACAAATACACCGAAGAACAAGAGCGCCACGATTACCACGCCGGTCCACTGCAAAACTTCTTGCTTAGTAGGCCAGGTAACACGACGCATTTCAGAACGAACTTCAGAAAGGAAAGCAAAGCGCTTCTTCTTAGGCTTTTCCGCAGCCTTCTTTGGCTTAGGAGCCGGCTTGGAAGATGCTTGGACGGTCTTTGCAGGAGCCTTCTTGAAACCGAAGCGTTTCTTTGTTGGTTGCTCCTCAACTACCGGAGTAGCCTGAGCCTGCTTAGCTGCGCGCTCTTTTTTAGCTGCACGATTGGCAGACGCTTTTGCTCTCTGTGTTTTAGACTTCTTTGCCATACAACTTTCCTGCTCTGGAAATTACTACTCTATACGCCAAATAAGCAGCCCATGAGCTGCTCATTAACAAGCTGGCAGGCCAGGAGGGACTCGAACCCCCAACATGCGGTTTTGGAGACCGCCGCTCTACCAATTGGAGCTACTGGCCTATATATTGCCTAATCTTAGCGAGTTTCCTTATGCAAAGTGTGATGTCCACACCATTTGCAATATTTTTTGAACTCAATACGATCGGGATTATTCTGCTTGTTCTTCTTGGTCGTATAGTTTCGACGCTTGCATTCAGTGCATGCAAGAGTGACCAAAGTACGCATCAATACTCCTTAACTTACCTGATAGCATTCTTGCCATTGCATCATGATCAATCAAGAGGGAGCCCGCAGCAAGCGAGCTCCCCTCGAATTCACAAACTTTAGATCAATCGAAGTTATTTGATGATCTGGGTTACACGACCGGAACCAACGGTGCGGCCACCTTCGCGGATAGCAAAGCGAAGGCCTTCTTCCATAGCGATTGGGTGGATGAGTTCACCACGGAGCTCAACATTGTCGCCAGGCATAACCATTTCGGTGCCCTCTGGAAGATGTGCAACACCGGTAACGTCGGTGGTGCGGAAGTAGAACTGAGGACGATAGCCATCGAAGAATGGGGTATGACGGCCACCCTCTTCCTTGGTAAGGATGTAAACCTGACCAACGAACTCAGAGTGAGGAGTTACCGAACCAGGCTTTGCGAGTACCTGACCGCGAACGATGTCTTCGCGCTTGATACCACGGAGCAAGCAACCGATGTTGTCGCCAGCCTGAGCTTCGTCGAGAAGCTTACGGAACATCTCGATACCAGTGCAAACCGTCTTCTCGGTTTCCTTGATACCAACGATTTCGAGTTCGTCGTTAACATGAAGAACACCGCGCTCAACACGACCGGTTGCTACGGTACCACGACCAGTAATGGTCATGGTGTCTTCAACAGCCATCAAGAATGGCTTGTCAACGTCACGTTCTGGGGTAGGAATGTAGGTGTCTACTGCTTCCATGAGCTCCCAGATCTTGTCCTGCCACTCTGGCTCGCCGTTAAGAGCGCCAAGAGCAGAACCGCGGATGATTGGGGTGTCGTCTCCAGGGAAACCATACTCGGTGAGAAGTTCGCGAGTTTCCATCTCAACAAGCTCGACGAGTTCCTCGTCGTCAACCATGTCGCACTTATTCAGGAAAACGATGATGTAAGGTACGCCTACCTGACGAGCGAGCAGGATGTGCTCACGAGTCTGAGCCATAGGACCATCGGTAGCAGCGATAACAAGAATAGCACCGTCCATCTGAGCAGCACCAGTAATCATGTTCTTTACGTAGTCAGCATGACCTGGGCAGTCAACGTGTGCATAGTGACGGGTGTCGGTTTCATACTCAATGTGAGCAATAGAAATGGTAATACCGCGTTCACGCTCTTCAGGAGCCTTGTCGATATCCTCAAATGCGGTGAAGTCTGCATGAGCAGTACCATGAGAACCGTCGTTTGAAGACAGGGTCTTGGAGATCGCAGCGGTCAGCGTGGTCTTGCCGTGGTCAACATGGCCGATAGTACCAATGTTAACATGGGGCTTAGTACGCTCGAACTTTTCCTTAGCCATTGTTCCTCCTTGATTGTTGGAAGGCGCGTCCACTTTCTGAACGCAAAACGATAAAAGTAAAAGCTTACCGTGCGTAAGCGAGAAAATTTGGTAGCGGTGACTGGATTCGAACCAGTGACGCCACGGGTATGAACCGTGTGCTCTAACCAACTGAGCTACACCGCCATAATTAAATGGTGCCCACAAGCAGACTCGAACTGCTGACCTCTTCGTTACCAACGAAGTGCTCTACCTGCTGAGCTATGTGGGCGAGATGGTGGGAGTGCAAGGATTCGAACCTTGGAAGGCTGAGCCAACGGATTTACAGTCCGTCCCATTTGACCGCTCTGGAACACTCCCGAATTCGCTTGTGATCATGTGCAATTTTCAAGCTGCTGCCTGCTAGAAAGTGCCTGAGCACTTCAAGCGAGCAAAGGAATAATACGCTAGGAATTCCGCCCTGTCAACGTCTTACACGCCCCCGGGCATATCCATTTCACAATTTGCTCACTTCTGCGCAAGACTTACCTAATAATACCAGGTAATGTTAACTTTTTCTTCAGAATTTATTAAAAGAAATTGGCCAGAACTTTGCTGTTCTGGCCAATTTTGGAAAAAATATTTTTGAGAATTTTTTAGTAATTGGTATCTAAATTTCTAGCAATCGGCATCCATATAGCTATCAAACTCTTTAGTGATTTCCTTTGAAGGCTCCTCCGTCGCAAGAGATACCACCACAATGGCAATTAAACTCAAAACAAAAGCAGGCAGCAATTCATATACCGCGAATATTCCGCCAAGTTGCGAAATGAAGGTATTCCAAACCAGAACGGTCACTGCTCCAACAATCATGCCTGCCAATGCACCCTTGAGATTAGTACGACGCCAATAGAGGCTCATTATCATTAAAGGACCAAATGACGCACCGAATCCCGCCCATGCATACGATACAACCTGGAAGATTGACGAATTTTCATCCAGTGCAATCACAATACCGAAGATCAAAATGACTACCAGTGTCAATCGGGCCACAATCATGACCTGCGCATCAGTCGCGTCTTTCTTTATAAGTCCACGATAAATATTTTCTGCAACCGCAGAGCCTGAAATAAGAAGGTACGAAGACGACGAAGACATAGAAGCCGCAAAGATACCTGAAACTACCAAACCACACATAAATGAGGGTAAAAGCATATTAGAGAGCACGATAAAGATATTTTCTGCTGATGCCTGCGACAAGAATTCTGCAGGAATCACTGCCCTACCAATCAAACCAATGCACACTGCAGTGCTCAGAGATATTACAACCCATACCGTAGCGATACGGCGAGATTTGGTTAACTCAAACGAATGGGTAGCACTCATAAAGCGCACCAAAACCTGAGGCATACCAAAATATCCTAAGCCCCAAGCAAGGCCTGAGATGATAGTAACAATGCCATAATCAGTCGCAGCGCCAAACAAAGGCATACCGTCTTGGACTACCTGTAATCCATTCTCATCCAAAATCGGGTTTGCAATCTGCGTACCCGACAAGAAGCCAGGAATGTTCTGCAAAAAAGCAACCGTATTGTCAATGCCGCCCGCTTGTGCAACCGAGCCAACAAACACAATAACTAAGGCAGAAACCATCAGGGTTCCCTGAATAAGGTCAGTCGTACAAACCGAAAGATAGCCGCCAACAAAGGTGTATAGAAATACAATCAAAGCACCCAACACCATCATGGTTGCGTAATCAAGGCCAAACAAAGTAGAGAACAGCTTGCCTACCGTAACAAAGCAACTACCAACATAAATACTAAAGAACAGCAAAATAATAAGAGCTGCAATGGTCATCAAAATGTTCTTTGTATCGTGAAAGCGATTTGAGAAATAATCTGGCAACGTGATCGAATTGTTCGCTACCTCTGAATACTTACGTAAACGCTTTGAAACAAACAGCCAGTTTAAATAGGTACCAATTGCAAGACCAATAGCGGTCCACATCGCATCTGAAGCGCCCGTAAAGTACGCAACACCTGGAAGACCCATCAAGAGCCAGCCAGACATATCTGACGCCTCAGCAGAAAGGGCCGTTAACCAAGGACCTAGTCTGCGGCCACCCAAAAAGTAAGCTTCAGTGGACTGATTGGATTTCTTGGCATAGATAAAGCCAATTACTACAACAACCACAAAATAGATGAGCATTGCAAGCAATACCCAAAAATCATGAGAAACCATATCGATCGCTTTCTAATACTAACTAGTGCTGACAACTTCCCGCAAAGTTACAAGAGCCTTTTTCTGTAGCCCACTTTCACACGAACCGCTAGGGATAACAAATAATCACCAGGCGAAACAGATAGAAGCACCTGCCCACAATCAATCCCTTATACATAAGACAGGTTCGCCAGAAAATAAGCTGCACGCTATTGGGCGCTTTACTATACAGGAGTGGGGGAATTATACGGCAAAGTACGGTTTCATGGAGGTTAAAGCTGCCGCAGCGTTTCGCTTACAAGGTTAAGCGGAACCAATCGAGCTTTTAGCTATCCCTCAAAACACGCCATTTCCACCCTCTCTCCTAGCGATGGCGTGTTTCTTGTTTTGCGGTTAAACGGCCAACCAGCATGACACTTTTTCTCTAAAAACATCGCAACCGCCAACCCTCAAACAACTTAAAAAATGAGATATACATCAGGAGTAGATGGCATTCGATCTTTCAAATTCCCCTTGAAACTAACCGCAAACTTATTCCCACAAAATTTATAAATTGGGTAAATATCTAATTGAATAATTTATTAATTTTACGAATATCAAACAAGCAATTTGAACGTAAAATCACGTCGCTTTATGGCCTTAAATCCTTGAGTTATTTATTTAAACAACGATCAACTCCAACACAAAACATTGGAGTTGCATCAGTGAACCTTGATAGCTCAATAAGGAATAATCTAAGGCTAAAGGAATAGATTTACCGATTGTTGCCCTTTTCCCGACAATAGCGATCCACTACCTCTATGAAGCTAGCAACCGCTTGAGGCTGTCGGATGTGAGCCTTAGAACACAAGTACATCTGATGGAAGTCTTCAGGCGCTTCTTCGATTTCTACCAATTTAATATCATCATGATAGGAATCAAGAAGCCAAGAGCGACATGCAATTGCCATAATGTCCGGACTTCCTGAAACGATAGAAGCGAGAGTGATCTCATCGGTGTAGAGATAATCAATGAGCAAGCAATAGCCTTTGACTAGATCAGTAAGCTCAGATGCAAGCGGACCCGTCAGACTGTAGGAGATTAAATAATGATCTTTCAATTCTTCAAGCGATAACTTATCACGTTTAGCAAAAGGATGAAGACGGTTCACCACCAGAACGGCGCGTTGGCTCCAGACAGGTTTAAAGGAAATCTCTGAGTCGTCACCCATAGTTCCACAAAAAGCAACATCGACAAGACCATTCTTAATATCTTTAAGTAATTCTGGTGTCGTCGACTGCTTAACATTTAAGCGAACATTTCCATGGGTTTGAACCCTAAAACGGCTAATGATTTCTGACCAGTCTTTGTCCTGGACCGAAAAAACTGTTCCGATGGTAATTTCGCTTTGAGACTGCCCCCCCCCGTTTCGTTCTTGCAGAATTTTTATTCCGCCATCTACAAAACGAAGGGCCGTGGCAATGTACTCATAAAAAACTTGACCGTCGGTTGTTAAGCTTACCGACCCTCTCTTTTTATCAAGTAACGATGTATTGAGTTCTCGCTCTAACTTAGCGATTGCCAGCGATAAGGTGGAAGGAGTGATGGCGAGTTTTTCTGCCGTAGCACTACGGCTTTTCGTCTCTACAAGAGTCTTGAAATAATAAAGATGATCAAGATTCATCTCACTTCTCCTCATCTTCTCAATACACACTTTGCATGAGTGTGTTACCAAATAATCATAGAAATGGTAACGCGAGGATTGTATTGTCGCAACGCTGGCATTATCTATTCCGCCAACTGCTTTAGCGCTTTGCCGTATTTGCCCAGAGATCAGATTCGACAAAGCAAGAAGATTTCCCGAACTTCCTATTCTCAAAAGCATCACTTAAGCAGCCTTTTCAATATTCCTTAAAGAGCTTCAAGGTTCTCTGAATGCGTTTTACGCAAACCCTACTTGTTTTGCATGAGGGGTTTTAAAGCAAGCAAGTAAAAAAGGAGGATTTATGAAGGGACTCGAAGGAATCAAAGTTATCGATCTAACCAGTTACGTCGCAGCACCTGCTAGCCCTCGCATTCTTGGCGAAATGGGAGCAACCGTTTACAAGATAGAACCTGCAACGGGCGACGAATACCGCACCAATGCTCCAGGCTTTGGTATGAAAAAAACTGATATCGATGACCCCTCTTTTGACTTCGCCTCAATGAACAAAATATTTGTAAGTATTAATTTGAAAAGCGAAGAAGGTCACGAACTTATCGAAAAGATGCTCGCTGATGCCGACATTTTGATTACAAGCTTCCGCGATAAGGCTCTTGTCAAACTTGGCCTTGATTGGGAATCAGTACATGAGCGTCATCCTCATCTGGTTTGGGCACAAATGCGTGGTTACGGCGAATATGGACCCGACAAAAATACCAAGGGATTCGACGCCACTGCCTATGCCGCACGAGGTGGATGGTTTGCATGTTTACCGCAAGCTGGCGAACACTACCAACCCATTAACTGGCCTGCTGCTATGGGAGATTGGAATGCCTCTTTAGCACTTACTGCGGGCGTTTTAGCAGCTCTTGCGCGCAAAGATCGCACCGGTGAAGGCGACAAGGTTACCGTTACGCTCCATCATGCAGCACTCTGGCCAATGCAAATGATGCTTGGGGGAACTCAGTTTGGAGATAAGTGGCCAAAATCGCGTTATAACGTCACCTGCCCTACTAACAACACCTATCAAACCAAAGATGGTGTCTGGTTCATCATCTGCTATGGCAGTTACGACATTTTCTATGACCATACCATGCGCACTATTGGCCTAGACGATATGGTTGGCAACGAACGCTACAACAAAAATGCTGAAATCAATGATGGTTCAGGACGAAATGAAGAAGTAGTCCGCATCATGGAAAAACAATTCCTAACTAAAACATGGGCAGAATGGGAACCAATCTTTAAAGCGAACGAAATTCCCTATGAAAAACTCTACTTGCCTGAAGATATCCTGGCGGACGAAGAAGTTTATGCAAGCGATATTCTGCGCAAAGTTCATTACGACGCATTTGGCGAAAAAGCGATTCCTACCTCACCCATTCGTTTAGACAGTATGGGGGATCCTGTTCTTCATAAGAGTCGTCCTATTGGGTACGACACCGCTGAAGTAATGCACGAATACGGCTATTCAGACGAAGATATTCAACGCATGGATGGCGATTCTGTTACGTGCTATCACGGCCCCGATCTTCCCGATTCCGTTTTTGAGCCAAGCTACGGTCCGCGTTCAAAGCGCGACTAAGCAAACAGGTGCCGTGGGTCCACCCAATTCCCACACATCCCCCACGGCACCCCCTTAATTCTTCATTAATCCCTAATGGGTCATTCCGGCTAGCGAGTTTGCTAATGGGGGAAGCTTTATAAGCTGCAGCTTGCTAGCCGATGACGATATATACAACACAAGGAGGAGGAAAAATGTCAGCACAAAAAATTGCGCGACAAGGCCTTACCTGGAGGCATGTTGGCGTTGTTATTACGATGTGTTTAACGCTGTTTACGGCTGTTGGCATTATCTTTACTGCCGCAGGTCTTTGCTATCGTCCCGTTGCTGAACACTTTGGCGTACAGACGTCGCAAGTATCACTCTACATTACCTTCGTATACCTAGGTCAATGTATTGGTGCAGCACCTATGGCAAAGTTCTTCGACAAATTCAGCGCTAAGTCAGTTTGTGTAGTTGCAGCACTGATGGTAGCTATCCCTTACATGGGCTTCACTGTCTATCCCGCAATTTGGTGCTACTGGGTAGCAGGCTTCATTATTGGTCTGGGCTTGGTATGCATCGAGTTCACCATGACAGCAGGTATTTTGAGCCGCTGGTTCCACACCAACTACGGCACCGTTACTGGTCTCTGCTTTGCTTTCACTGGTATCGGCGGTATGGTTTGGAATATCGTTGGTCAGTTCGTTCTTGGTCCTGACCTGCTTGGTTGGCGCACCCTTTACATGGTGTTCGGCATCGCAATCTGCATCGGCACCATTCCTTTCATTGCTTTCTTCGTAAAGCGCACCCCTCAGGAATGCGGAACGCTTCCTTACGGTATGCCTCTCGATGCAGCTGCAATGGAAGAAGAACTTGCTGCTGAAGCAGAGCAGAAGGCAATTGTTGAACCTGGTTGGCTGGGTTCCGAAATTATCCGCAAGCCTTTCTTCTGGACATTAGTTTTAGGTGCAGGTCTTCTCAATACCCTCACCACAATGACTCAGCTCTTTGCTACTTATGTACAGTTCCTCGGTCATGATGGCTGGGGCGGTCAGGCAATCGTAGGCCTCTTGCTTCTCTCCGGTACTCTTGAAGCATTCACCAGTGGTGGTCAGGCTGGCGGTAAAGTTATCGTTGGTTTCATCGAATCTCGCACTCTTATTGGCGCACAATTGCTTGGCTACTTCGGTGGCGTAATTGGCCTTTTGATGATGTGGTGGATTCCTCAGATCTTTGGCGAAGCAGGCATTTGGCCTATGTTCTTCGGCGGCTTATTCTTCGGTTTGACCTACGCCTGTTCAACCGCAATGTTGCCGTTCCTCTGTCGTCAGATTGCTGGCGGTCGAGAATTCGACAAGATTTACTCTTGGATGATCACGATCTTCAACGGTATTGGCGCTATCGGCGCAACTGGTTGGGCTGTTGTATCTGAACAGCTTGGCTGGACGGGCTTCTTCGTAGGCGGTCTCATCGTTTTGACCATCACCTTCGGTCTTCTTATCTACACTTGGCTGGCTGGCGACAAAGCTCGTAAAGCTGCTTGGTATAAGAGCGACGAAGAGTTGGCTAAAGAAGCTGCTGAAGCTCACATCCACGCAAAGGCGTAAAACTTTTCTGAGTTTGCAAGTGCATCCCCCTAATTTGTAGTCACTCACACAAAACGCACCTCCCAATCAAATTGGTTTGGGAGGTGCGGGATAAGGAAAGCCATGGGCGACAAAATTGATTTCAGTCTTTTAGCAGTAGTACTCAATGCCGGTGTTTCCGTAATTCTATTAGGCGGACTTATTTTAGGTATTAATCCTGCGCAGCTCATCATGATTGGTGTTCTTGGTTATGGTATGAGCATTTTATTCCGTCGCATCGGACGCAATCAGGCAGGCATTGCGCCAAAGAGCAAATCTAAAAGACGTTAACTACATCCCCCATTAGATAACCCGAATTTTCTCATTTGCATGTTTTTTAGCACTTTTTAAGGGTGCCTTTGAAACGTGTGCTCTTTTTCGCCCTATTTTAAAGGAGTTACTCATGCAAAAACCTTTCGAAAATCTGGTTGTTGTTGATCTTTCTCGCTATCTATTAGGTGCTTACGTAAGCTTATATTTCGCAGATTTAGGCGCACGCGTTATCAAAGTGGAAGACACCAAGACTGGCGATTTAGTCCGAGGAGAACACCCTCAAGTTAACGGCGAAAGCTACTATCACTATGCCCTAAATCGCAACAAGGAAAGTGTTTCTTTTAATCTCAAAGATCCTGAAGTACAAGCACGCTTCTATGACCTTATTAAGAAAGCAGATGTTTTAGTAGAAAACTATCGTCCTGGAGTCGCTAAACGTCTGGGAATAGATTTCGAAACACTTCATGAAATTAATCCAAAACTGGTATATGTGTCATTTTCCGCTTATGGACAAAATGACCCTCGCAGTCTTGATGCCCTTCATGACATTAATATCGTTGCAAAAACTGGTTATTACGATCTCACGAAAGGTGCCGTAGCGCTTCTGCAACCAGCCGATCTTTCAGCTGCAATGGTTGGATTACAAGGAGCTCTCACGGGGCTTATCGCCAGAGATGAAGCAGGCGGAACTCATATCGATGTTTCAATGTATGACTCTCTCATCTGGTGGAACGCCATGCTTGATAGCCGTTGGTTTTTCTATGGTAAAAAACTTACTTCCGAAATGCGTGAATATCCCTCAGTGGGCTACAACATCTACTACACCAAGGATGGCCGCATGATGTCCTTCGGGTTGTACGAACATAATTATTGGAACCAATTCTGCGACGACATCAATCGACCAGATTTGTACAATATGCTCAAAGATACCCCCGAGGAAAATCCTACCGCCTACGAAGCTATTGTTGAATTGGTAAAGTCAAAAACCTATGACGAATGGATTGACTGGCTTGCCGATAAACCCTACGCAATTGCTCCTTGCCTCAACAAAACAGAAGCAATCGAACTTGCCATGGAAACCAATCCTCATATGTTAAATTACGTAGATTTCCCTCGTTTCGGAACAGCACTTCAAACCAACACACCTCATGCAATTGGGGAAATGCGCTCGAATCTTCAAGAGGCAAAAGAGCCTGCTGAATTGGGCGAGTCCACTCGCAGTGTACTTACCTGGCTAGGCGCAAGTGAGGAAGAAATCGCAGCAATGATAGAGCGAGGCGCCGTCAAGGTTAATAAATAAATACAACACAAACCGACTCCCTGCAACAACCCGTCGCATCCTCAAAGCAGAAACACGCCATTTCCACCCTCTCTCCTAGCGATGGCGTGTTTCTTGTTTTGCGGTTAAAGCGCTCAACACCTATACTAACTAGATATGCATATCGGGACGAAGGACGTACCTATGCGTGCTCTTTCACCCCTTAGGAAATAGCGAAAGGAAGCAGAATGCCCACGTACGCGGAAATGGGAAAAGAAGAGCTCACAACGCTCAAAACTGCACTCACCGAAGAATACGAAACCTATCGTGCTCAGGGTTTATCCCTCAATATGGCTCGTGGTAAGCCTGGTGCTGATCAGCTTGATTTAAGCATGCCTCTACTAGACATCCTTCCCTCAACCGATGACTGCAAAGCAGCAGACGGAACTGATATTCGCAACTACGGCGTTGTCGACGGTCTGCCTGAGGCTAAAGAACTTATGGCAACCATGCTTGACGACAAACCAGAAAACACCATTGTCTTTGGTAATTCTAGCCTCAACATCATGTATGACACCGTTATGCGCTGCTGGGTGTTCGGAACTCTAGGATCTACCCCTTGGAGCAAACTTGATTCCGTTAAGTTTGTTTGCCCTGTCCCAGGTTATGATCGCCACTTTGGAGTAACGGAAGCTTTTGGCATTGAAATGGTTACGGTGCCCATGGATGAAAATGGCCCCGACATGGATGCCGTAGAAGAGTTAGTCGCTAACGATTCATCATTTAAGGGCATTTGGTGCGTGCCTAAGTATTCCAATCCTGGCGGTGTTACTTACTCTGACGAAGTTGTTCGTCGCCTTGCTTCAATGAAGTGTGCAGCTGAAGATTTCCGTATTTTCTGGGATAACGCTTATACGGTTCATCACCTTTACGACAATCCCGCCGAGCAAGACCAGCTGCTTGATATTGCAGCCGCCTGCGTAGAGGCAGGAAACCCTAACCGCTACTTCAAATTTGCTTCCACCTCAAAGGTTACATTCCCTGGTGCTGGCCTTGCGGCAATGGCAGCAAGCGCAGAAAACATTGCTGAAATCAAAAAACGCATGGGCGTTCAAACTATTGGTCATGACAAGCTCAATCAACTCCGTCACGTTCGCTTCCTGAAAGATGCAGAAGGCATTGCAGCTCATATGGCAAAACATGCCGCAATTCTTCGTCCAAAGTTCGAACTAGTTTTGAAGCTTTTATCCGAAAACCTCGAAGGTACGGGTTGCGGTTCTTGGAGCAATCCTCGTGGTGGATATTTCATTTCTTTCGATGCGCCCGAAGGCACCGCAAAACGAATTGTCTCCCTTGCAAAAGAGGCTGGCGTAACCATGACTGGCGCAGGCGCAACCTATCCGTATAAAAACGACCCCAAGGATTCAAACATTCGAATTGCTCCTACCCTTCCTCCTCTCGATGAACTCGAAGCAGCTATGAAGGTATTTGTTTGTTGCGTAAAACTTGCTGCTGTTGAAAAACTGCTTGAAGCTTAAAGCATCCTTCGATATAAAAACTGATCAAAACTCATTCGTACCTCCCTCTTAAAGAGGGAGGTACGCGATTTTAAGAAGGTCTTCCTGTGTATATTGATTGCGAACAAGCAAAACATACCTTTTTGAGCTACGCCAACTCCTACGACACAACGAATCCTCGTATAGCGCTCAAGCTTGACCACTCTCTACGTGTAGCTCAAGTGTGTAGACGGATTGCTCAAAGTGAAGGTTTTTCAGGACAGGATTGCAATCTTGCGTGGCTGGTAGGACTTCTTCATGATATTGGACGCTTTGAACAACTACGGCGCTGGAACACCTTTTCCGATGCGCAATCAACCAGTCACGCAGACCTGAGTGTCGATGTATTATTTAATGGATCTAAGTCGTGCTTTTTGCGTTCTTTTGTCAAGAATTCCCAAGAAGATGAGCTCATCCGAACAGCAATACAACTCCATAGTGCTTTTTGCTTACCCGACAATCTTCCAAAACGTACCAACACGTATTGCACCATAGTCCGCGATGCCGACAAGTTGGACATCATGAACACGATGCAAACCAGCACCCCTAAGACCATCATGAATTCAACCTTAGCAGAGCTTGCCCAGAGCAAAATATCTCCCGAGGTCAAGGAAGCATTTCTCAAACATCGATGCGTAAAAAGAGAAGAGCGGCAATACCCCGCCGACTATGTCATAGGTTTTATCTGCTTTGTATTCGAGCTCAATTTCCCCGAAAGCTACCGCATTGCCTTAGAAAACAAAGATGCGCTAAAGCTTGCTAGCTCACCTTTCGGTCTCCAAGGAGGATTCACCGATCCAGATACCCAAGATTTCTTCGAAAAAATGAAACGAGAATTAAAAGATTATTTAGCAAGCAGAGCCTCATAGAGAACTGCTCCCTCGCAATCTGCAATCAGACCATACGTTCCAGCAATTAAGCTCTGCGTGATCTAACAATCAAGACCTAAATTTCTTGCTTGTTGATAGCAATAGAGAGCTTTGATTTTGTCTTTTGTACAGCCTGCACCAACTTGATAAAGATAACCTAAACGAAACCAAACCACCTCAAGTTGCGAAATAGACAAAGCATCTGCTTGAGAACAGGCGGAAAGGAGAGCAAAACATCGCTTCATATCTCCTGGCTGCGCTTTATGAATCTGCCATTTTGACCACAAAACAAAAGCGAGATACTTCCCCGTTTCAACATCTTTCCCATATATGTCGCAAACTCGCCTCAAACACAATTCCGCCTGAAGAAGAAACGGAAAGCTTGCACCCTGAGCATACGAGAGGTAGCACCAAATTCCCAATTCCTTATAAAGTAAACGCTCACGTGACTTATGACGTACGTACGGTGCAACGTCGGAATTGGCACCTTCTTGGTTTTTATAAGTTCGCTTTTGTTCAGCCAACACACCTGCGAGCGCCTTTACCAATAAAAGTGAAAAAGAAAGACCGATGACACCACGTCGTTCACGCGCAAACATGACAAGCTCATCAATGTTTTCAAGGGTATTCGACTCAAGAGAAGGTATATATTTTGGTTCTTCCACTTTTGATACCCCCTCAATACATAAAAAGACCGTTTCTTATCTCACGCTGCTCGTTTCATCATTGCGGGTTCAAATCGCTCAAGGCGTTCCATACCAGCTGCTGCGCATCCCGACAAAATAATTGCATTAAAACGCGAATTTCATTAAGTGTCAGCGTCCCTGGATTTTGTTCTTTACTAAGATATTCGTTCGCTGATTGAAACAAAGCCTGGCAACAATCTTCAACAGTAAGACCAGATAGAATTCGAGCTTGTTCGAGCCAGCTTTGCATTTCTCACCTACCCTAACACTTTTTTACCAGTTTAACTGGTAAATAGAGCGTGTCAAATTGTTTTACCAGTTCATTTGGTAGAATTTCCGTGAGGTGGACAATGCAAAACTTCATTGGTAACAACATACATGCGCTTCGTGTCAATAAAGGCCTATCACAAACTGAATTTGCCAAAATTACGGGTGTTAGCCAAAGTGCAATTTCTGCATGGGAACGAGGAGAAAGCACTCCTCATGCACAGCACGTACAAGCCCTCATCGAAGCAATCCCCGAGCTTGTTCCTGACGATATCATGAGCGAAGAATTAGGATATGCGAAAAAGATCCTTCTTCATCCCAATACACGCAAAGAAGACGTTATCGATGTTCCCCTTTTTGGTTCAATTGCAGCGGGCGAACCTTTGGAAATGCTTACAACCGACGAACAGTATCCACTCCCGGTATCGATTCATCAGAAACATCCGCACGCTTTTTTCCTTAAAGTGGAAGGTGAATCAATGAATCGTACTCTTCCCAATGAAAGCTACGCTCTGATCGATCCCACTTTAAAAGAAATCCATGAAGGAAAAGTATACGCGGTTAGTGTAGATAACAGTGCCGCAACGATAAAAAGGATTCATGTACGCAATGATGGCATAACTTTGATGCCCGACTCTTTTGATCCCACTTTCGAGCCTTCAATCTTTTCTAATTCAGATAAAACAGGCCATACCTTAAAAATTATCGGGCAAGCAGTTTGGTATACCGTTCCCTACGGACGAAGCATTTAAGAGTGCAGCGTTAGCGCTGCTTTAACTGCCCCTGGTATTTCGGAAGGAACCCGCGCCCAAGCATCCGCCTGATCCAGCTCACCTTCTCGCCCGAAACCAAACGCGCATCCCACAAAGGGAATATGGGCACGAACTGCTACTTCCTGATCATGAAAACGATCGCCAACCATAACATGAGGCATAGTATGGGTTTTTGCAATTTCTTGATATATCTGCCATTTTGGGATGTCTTTAAACGATTCGGCGCAATAGTAGGCATCGAACCACTTATCAAGACCAAATCGCGCCCGATGAACCTCACAATAACGGGTGCGACAATTACTCAAGAAGGCAAGATCATAGCCTTGCGCCTTAAGTGCATCTAAAGCTTCAGGAATCCCCTCAAAAAGACGCGCCTTGCCCTCTTCGGTTCGTCGATCCATTTCATTGCCCACTATCGATGCTGCTTTACGCCACACCACTTCTGGTAAATCGGGGGCAAATGTAGTCCACATTTCTTCGACTGTAAAACCGAGCCACTGACTTATCCAGGAATCGCTAAATTCTTGAGGTTCTTTATAGCCCTCTTTTACCAACCAGGCATATGCCGCACGAAACGCAGGGCCATAGATTGCCATGCTGTCATGCAGAGTGCCATCAAAATCGAAGAAAATTGTACCTTTAGCGGTCAACAGGGAAACCCTTTCATTCAATACCCAACTCAACAAAGGCCTTCTTCGCCCACGATGAATCTTTCAGCACTGAACGACCGACTCCAATTAAGTCAGCTTTTCCCTCTTCAAGAAGAGTCTCCGCTGCAAGTCCCGTTCGAACGCCACCCGTCAAGATTACCGGCACCGAAACAGCTTCGCGAATTGCCTGTGATTCGTTTCCGAAATAACCAGGGATTTTCGAGCCATCGCCGCGATACCCACACAGGCCTCCCGAGATATCGAGAAGATCTATACCAGCTGCTTCAAATATTTTGCATGCCGCAACGGCATCGGCTTGTGTCGAACCGCCCTCTTGATAATCGCAAGCACCTAAACGAAGCGCGACCAGAAAATCGGGGCCTACCGCCTCTCGCACCGCAGAAATAACTTGGCAATGCAAACGAGTGCGGCCCTCTATGGTTTCCCCAGTATAGGAATCCTCTCGTCTATTGGAAATAGGCGAATAAAACTGGTTTAAAAGATACCCATGAGCTGAATGTATCTCTACGCCGTCGTATCCTGCGGCCTTTACTCGACGCGCCGCTGCAGCAAAATCAGCAATTACCTGATCAATTTCGGCTTGACTCATAGTGTGAGCCTCAACCGCTTCTCCCCGTGTGGTGGTATAAGGCATGCCTGTCGGTGCAGGAGCCGTGACCGACCCATCCAGCGCACAGATTGCCTTGCCTCCTGCATGATTGATCTGAGCGATCACTTTCGAACCGCTCACATGTACCACCTCTACTAAACGTTTCAGACCCTCAATATCGGCATCACGAGAAACCGACACTTGTCCCACGCTCGCCTGGCCTTCTTTATTGATATAGCTATGTTCGGTAATCACGAGGCCAAAGTAACCACCGGCAGTCTTTTCGCGGTAATAATCGCAAAGCCCCTCGCTCACTTCCCCTTCGCCCACAGATTTTTCTGTTGCCATCGGAGGTAAAACTAAACGGTTGTGAATCGAAAAGGTTCGCAAAGAAAGCGGCTGCGTTAGAAACATGGTAGACCCTCACCTCATCTAAATAGAGTACGCCCTACCACGATATTAAGCTCATAGGGCGTACTCGAATTTTACTCGACAATTAAACGAACGTTTACTCTATGCTTCGATTTGTCGAATTAAATTTACCATTTCAATTGCGCTCGTAGCACAATCGTATCCTTTGTTGCCTGCCTTGGTACCCGCTCTCTCAATTGCTTGTTCAATGGTGTCGGTAGTAACTACCCCAAACAGCACAGGAACACCCGTCTTTAGCCCGACTTGAGCTACCCCTTTTGCGGCCTCATTGCAAACCAAGTCATAATGACTCGTAGCTCCACGTATTACCGCACCAAGGCAGATAACCGCATCATATTTGCCCGATTCTGCCATCTTCTGTGCAATAAGCGGAATTTCAAACGCACCAGGAACCCATGCAACTTCAACATCCTCCTGTGCCACCTCATGACGAACCAGCCCATCCATCGCGCCCGATAAAAGCTTAGAGGTAATAAATTCATTGAAACGCGCTGCAACAATTCCTACTTTAATGTCGCGTGATACCAATTTTCCTTCGAGAGTTTTCATGGATACAATCCTTTCGTTTTGGAAGTAATAATTAAAAGTGAGATTTTTAATTAATCAATCAGTCAAAGCGTCGAGAAATACGGTGCCGCAGGAGGCGCTTAGCACACGCACGGCAAAAAGCCCAAAACGTTGCTTTTGCGCCTCGCTTGCGTTTACACTGAAGCCTGCTTAGCATTTGGCTCGTTTTCCATGGTCAATAAGTGCCCCATTTTTTCTTTTTTGGTCTCAAGGTAAAAACGGTCATAATCCGTCGGAGGCATCTGTATGGGCACCCGCTCCACAATCTCCATGCCAAAATCCTTTAATTGATACACTTTGTCGGGATTGTTCGTCAGTAACCGCATTGTCTTTACGCCTAAATCGCGCAGTATCTGTGCTCCGATATAGTACTCGCGCATATCTCCCTCAAATCCAAGAGCTAAATTAGCTTCAAGGGTGTCCATCCCTTGATCTTGAAGCTCATAAGCGCGCAGCTTGTTTACCAAGCCGATCCCTCGACCTTCTTGACGCATGTAGAGCACAATGCCGCGCCCTTCCTTTTCAACCTGGCACATTGCAGTTGCCAGCTGATCTCCACAATCACAACGAAGCGATCCAAAGGCATCACCGGTTAAACATTCAGAATGAACTCGGCACAAGATGTTTTCACCATCACCGATATCGCCCTTTACTAGGGCAACATGATGCTCTCCGTTGAGCTTGTTTATGTACGCGTGCGCACGAAAGTTGCCATATTTGGTAGGCATGAGAGGCGACGCTACCCTCTCAACCAACTTGTCGTGCTTTTTGCGATATTCCTGCAAAGCTTTAATAGAAATGAAAGAAATATTCCACTTTTGTGCCAACTCAATAAGCTCTGGAGTGCGCATCATGGTGCCATCTTCGCGCATGATCTCGCAGCACAAGCCACACTCTTTTAAACCTGCTAAACGCATCAGATCTACGGTTGCTTCCGTATGGCCATTTCGTTCAAGAACTCCATTCTTTTTGGCCATCAAAGGAAACATATGTCCAGGACGGCGAAAGTCTTCTGGTTTCGCCTCGTCGGAAACGCACATTCGTGCCGTAAAGCCACGCTCTTCAGCCGAGATACCCGTGGTGGTATTTACATGGTCAATAGATACGGTAAAAGCAGTTTCGTGATTGTCGGTATTGGTAGTCACCATCTGGGGGAACATGAGCTTACGGCACAATTCGATGCTCATTGGCATGCAAATAAGTCCCTTTCCATGTACCGCCATAAAGTTGACATTTTCTGTAGTGGCAAATTCCGCCGCACAGATAAAATCTCCTTCGTTTTCTCGGTCGGGATCATCCGTACAAAGGATGATTTTGCCCTGTCGCAAGTCTTCCAGTGCTTGTTCTATCGTAGAAAATTCAAACATGCTTTATCTCCTTAGAATCCATTACGGAATAAAAAATCTTTTGTTATGCCAGATGAAGCTTTCGAAGGACTGCTTGATTGTTCCAGAGCAAGAAAACCAGAATCACCAAGCAAACGTTCAACATACTTTCCGATGCAATCATTTTCTAAATTCACTACATCTCCTACGCGCTTGGTAGAAAGATTGGTCTGAGCACGCGTGTGAGGAATAATAGAAACGCTAAAGCTTGCTGCAGTAACCGAAGCTACGGTAAGACTTATGCCATCAATTGCAATTGAGCCTTTTTCAACGATCAATCGCGTAATTTCTGGAGCAGCATCAATGGTGTACCAGACTGCATTATCGTCTTCTTTAATAGAGCGAATAGTGCCAGTACCATCGATGTGGCCCGAGACGATATGCCCGCCAAAGCGACCGTTTGCTGCCATTGCGCGCTCAAGATTCACAGAGCTACCTGAACGTAATGATCCAAGCGAGGATCGCTGCAGTGTTTCGGGCATCACATCAGCGCAAAAGGTCTGCTTGGTGAATTCAGTGACCGTAAGACAAACACCGTTGGTGGCAATGCTGTCACCTAGATGCACATCATCAAGTACCGTATTTGCTGCCACCGTAAGTACACAGGAATGAGCCCCTCTACGAACTGAAATAACTTTTCCTACTTCTTCAATAATGCCGGTAAACATTTAGTTCACCTCGCATTCAATAAAGAGGTCCTCGCCTAATTGAGAAGCCACCACATTCGAAAACCGCAGAGCATCTTCAGGTAGAGCAATTCCTTCGCCGCCAATTGGTCCAGGCGCCTGTGCGCCTCCAAAAATCTTTGGTGCAATATAGGCGTGAATTTCATTAACAAGGCGCGCCTCAATAAGCGAAGCATGCAGTGTAGCGCCTCCTTCAACATAAACGCTATCGATGCCTTTTGCTCCCAACAGCTGCAAAAGCTCCTCTAAATCAACGCGCCCCTCTTTTTCTGCAATGCGAAGAATCGTACAGCCGCACATGCGATATTGGTCGATGAGTTGATCGTCGTCACAAGCTGTCGCAATAATGGTCGGTACGTTTTGTGCGGTTTGTACAACCGTAGCGTCAAGAGGAGTTCGCAACCGAGAATCAACGATAACGCGCACGGGATTTCGCGATGAATTTACCTGCCCTATACGACAGGTGAGTGATGGATTATCGGCTAAAACTGTGCCAACACCAACCATAATTGAAGAGAATCGATGACGATGCAAATGTACCTGTTCACGCGCTTCAGGTCCTGTAATCCACTTCGAAGCCCCTGTTTTAGTAGCTATTTTGCCATCAAGCGTCATAGCATACTTAGCAATCACATAGGGGCGATTTGTTTGTATGTAATGCAGGAATACCTTATTGATGGACTGACATTCTTGAAGTAGCACCTTTTCTGTAACTTCAATACCTGCTTCGCGAAGCTGAGCTGCTCCTTTCCCTGCCACAAGAGGATTTGGGTCAGGAGCACCTACCACCACCCGTTTGATTTTGTTCTCAATAATTGCCTGTGTACAAGGGGGTGTTTTACCCCAATGACAACAAGGCTCGAGCGTGACATACAACGTAGCACCCTGCGGGTTTTCATTGCAGCGAGCAAACGCTTCGCGTTCAGCGTGAAGGGCACCAAACTTGGTATGCCAGCCTTCCCCGATAATGCGACCATCTTTCACAATAACCGCACCTACCATGGGATTGGGGTTTACCCAGCCACAACCACGCCACGCCAACTGAAGTGCGCGCGCCATGTAGCGCTCGTCAGGCGAAGAACTTTCCAGATACTCTCGGTAGCGTTCATTTACCCGCACAGGCAATTTATCGATCAGGAAACTACTTTTACCAGAGCAGCGAACAGCTCCAGATTCAGCTTTCGCTTCATAATCAGTTTCAGACAAGATGCAACACCTCCTTTCTTTTCCAATACCGCGAATACAATTTCGGGTAATGATGTCGGGAAGGTGCTGTCTTGAATTGGTTTCGCTGCGGACTACCCTACTTTGCAGCTCGCTCAACCTGCCCTTTGACTCGCTTTATGCGAGAGGCATCTGCAAGCAAGAATCACAACGAACCCTGCAAAACAAAAAGCCCTGAAACGCCAATGCATTTCAGGGCTTACCTTTTCGAGTGTTCGCACCCCTGCAAAACAATCAAGCACAACTCCTTGTTGGGGAACGCGCCTATTGAACCACAAGCATGCTTCATCATCTTCTTCCATCCGGACTTTAACCGTTGGCTTCGGAGTTCAACCGAATCAGCCCAATATTCATTCACTTACCAATGCCACTAATGAGCACCATCGCAAAAGAAATCCTATTGGGGTCGCGGGCTTTGCGTTACGCATTACCGCCAGTGAGGAATTTCACCTCGCCCTGAAGATTGTATTCATTTGTTCTGCCGATACTATAGCGCACTAAAGGAATTCGTCAAGCAGGTGGGGACGAAAGCGAAAAAATGAGCATGCCGTTGAGTTCTTTCAGTCATGCATCATAGATCCAGGTATCCATGACAATGTGTCCATAGCAACGCAGCCATAGCAACGCATTCATGCGTACACTCATTAAGCCGCTCTGTCGTTACGGGTCGGCAAATCCTCTTATCCATGCACTTTATTGATCTCTTGCAATCCTTCTTCGGTAAGTATTGCTTTTAAATAAAACTCGCATTGCGTAAGCCCATTTGCCCGAGAGAATTTCCCTTTCAGCTCACTAAAGGGTAACCAAAAAACGCAGGTCATAAACACCGCATCAATAACACTATCGAATTCTCCGGACTTTTTCGACTGATCAACCAATCCCAGCTCGCCCAAATTCATAAATGAATGCATCATTACTGCCCGAAAGAATGAGAAAACTTTTCTTTGTTGTTGTGCCACTCGAGGAACCATCTGAGCAATTTGGGCGTAATGACGAAAGTAATAGGCATCATCTTGCACTACCGATTGCATATGCTCTATCAAGCTTAAGAGTTCATCCAAAGACGAAGCGGGTTGCAAAGGAGGCATAGTGGTTGATTCGAGTACCAATGCTTCAACGATTGCTTCTTTACGAGCAAAATGATAGGTCAGATTCCCCTTACTAATACCAACCGAACTTGCGATATCCGCGATTGAAACCTCATTAATTCCATGCTCATTAAAAAGCTGTTTTGCGATATGCAATATTTTTTGACGAGTATCTACGCTCACCTTGATCTCTCCCTATGCTTGACGCTTTTCATCCCATTTTTTATAACAAACCACAAAGAAAATAGTCGCCGCAAACGGAAAGAGCGCCATAACCGCAAACATACCGGAGTAGCCCACCATAACAGCCAGGACGCCCGCAATTGCAGAGCCCAAGCAAAGTCCCCCATCAAGCCCAATTAGAAAAGTAGACGTAGCTACTCCTTTTCGTTGAGGAGGAACCGAAGAAACTGCCATTGTTTGAAACGCTCCCTGAACTGTTCCAAGGCCTAATCCCGCAAAAACACCCGCAATACAAAACATACCAATATCGTGAGACACACTCACAATTACTAATGTCACCGCAACGCATAAGGTTCCTAAAACACTGGGAGCGAAGAACCCTTTCTGATCGATTATTCGACCAATAATAGGACGCGACACTATCGTAACTAGCGAATACACCACAAAGTACAACGAAATATTTGCTGCTCCCTGCGCCATCCCATACACCGCAATAAAGGCAGTGATTGCAGCAAAACCGGCATTAACCAACAAGATTCCCAGAGAGGGAAGCCACGCATCACGTTCGACCAGAGAATCTAGCGTGAGCTTGGGCTTGGCGTTTCGAGATGCCGAGCTTGCTGACCTTTCGGCGCTTTCATGCTTTGCTTGGTTATTCTTATCTGTCATAGCTTGATCTTCAACAAAAAGAGACAAGACAAATGCAATACCAAGCGATGCTGAAGCAACGAAAATCATCGCCTGCGCTCCCACCTCTTCAAGAAGAAAGATACTCAGAGCTGGTCCAATTGCAGCGGATAATGATCCCCCTAATGCATACCAGCCCATCCCTTCAGCAAAACGAACTTTAGGAATAACATCCGCAACAATGGTCGAAGTCGAGGTCGACGACAATCCCCAACCAATACCGTGAAAAATACGAAGTGCGAGCACCACGCCCACCAAAGGAAATAGAAGGTACGCCACTATAACAAAAAGCATCAAAATGATTCCTGTTATAAGCGCTCCTTTTCGTCCAAAACTGTCTAAGATTAGACCAGCAAAGGGGCGCACAAGTAATGCCGCCGCCGTAACTAAAGTTACCGTCAGACCTACTGCTAATTCATCTGCGCCAAGTTGCTCCAAATAAACAGGCATTCCCACTGTTGTAAGTTGAAAGCTAAAAAACACTGCAAAATTCGTTAATGCAATGCAGATAAAAGCCTTTGTGAACAATTTTGGTTGAGCGTCTTTAGGAGATTGCAACGGCTGTTGGGGTTGAGTTTGCGATTGCGCTTGCGTTTGTGTTTGCGACTTCATTTGCGATTGTGTCTGCGACTGTGTTTGCAATTGCGTTTGTGCTCGCAAATGTGACTGCACTTGCGAGCGAGCCTGTGCTACTTGTGACTGAGGCTGATTGCACGCAAAACAGAGCTGCTCATCCGATTGATGATTATTGTCAAGATCCTCGTGAAAGACGGCATTTTTAGAAGCTTTGGTTATATTCGCATTTGACGTATTCGTCATCTTTTACCCCTATTTTAAAAGGTTTTCTATTATTAGGACGATTGTCCTAATAATAGAAAATGAAAGATAAGCCTGTCAATGCTCCAAAAGAATCGAAACACTAACCAAAGCAGAATAGTCGCAGGCTAAATATACGGATTACAGGAAAGCTTCTTCAAATCCAAAATTTCCGATTTTTCTGCCTATAACCTCGCTTTTCTTCAGAGAAGTCTTTCCGATAACTACAACCATAAAAAAGGGCCGGAAACAAAAGTTTCCAGCCCTTCGATAAAATCTCAGCTCGATGCCTTCGACATATTATCTTACAGATCCTTTGAACCTTCTACGCGGCCTTCCAGATATGCCCAGTAGTTATCAACATCTTGCTGAATCTCTTCCAAGATATGCTCGTTGCCTGGCTTGAAAAGGTGCTTAAAGCGACCCTGAGGCTTCAAGAATTCCGTAACAGGAATCAAATTCTTATCGCGAACAGGGGTAAGCTTCCACTTGCCGTTTTCAACCTCAAACAAAGGCCAGAACTTAGAGTTAACAGCCAGACGGCAAATTTCAGCCGTCATGTTAGAGCCAAGACGCCAACCACGTGGACAAGGTGCCATGATGTTCAAGAATGCAGGACCGTCAACTGCAATGGCCTTTTCTGCCTTGTTTACCAAGTCGCGCCAATTACCAACTGTTGCTTGAGCAACATAAGGTACTCCATGAGCAGCCATGATGGAAGTCAGATCCTTGCGAGCCTCAATCTTGCCCTGCTGAACCTTACCTACCTCAGAAGTGGTAGCCCAAGCGCCCTTTGGCGTAGCAGATGAACGCTGAATACCAGTGTTCATGTAAGCCCCGTTGTCGTAGCAAACATAAACAATATCGTGGCCACGCTCCATAGCACCAGACAGAGACTGCAAACCGATATCGTACGTACCGCCGTCACCGCCGAATGCTACAAACTTAATCTTCTTGTCGGCAGGGATCTTACCAGCACGCTGAAGACCCTTATATGCAGCCTCAACACCAGAAATAGTTGCACCAGCATTAGCAAATGCATTGTGAATAAAAGGAACTTCCCACGCGTTATCAGGATAGATGGTGGTAGAAACTTCCAAGCAGCCCGTTGCCGAGCAGCATACTACATCATAATCATTGCGGCCCATCAGAACCTGGCGTACCGCCATGGAAGCGCCGCAGCCGCCGCACAGGCGATGGCCTGGAGCCAAGTCATCGGGGCGGGCAGAAAGTTGCTTAATATTAGCCATAATCAAAGCCCCTTACTCTTCGATACCAAGATACTTAATGGAACCGTCATACGTACCCTGAGCGCGCTGCTCAAGTTCAGCATATACCTGACCCATCTGATCGAGCGTAATGTCAGCGCCGCCCATACCAGCCAGGTAATCGCTTACAGGAATCTGAAGACCAGCATCCTGGAATGCAGCACGAACCTCAAGTGCCAAAGGAGCATGAGGAGAGCCAAAGGAATCAGAACGATCGATAACGGCAACTGCTTTTGCGTTCTTGCAAGCCTCAACGATCTGCTTTGCAGGGAATGGACGGAAGATACGAGGACGAACCACGCCAACCTTCTTGCCCTCCGCACGAAGCAAACGAGCCTGATGACGAGCATTACCAGCACAGGAGCCCAGTACCACAATTAAATAGTCCGCATCCTCGGCGCCCCATGAGTCAACAACCTCAAAAGAGCGACCAGTAATCTCTTCCCACTCCTTGCCGTGCTTTTCGAATGCCTCGAGTGCATTATCCAAAGCATGACGCTCGGTGAGCTTGTACTTCATATAGCCGTTGCCCAAAGTAGCAAACATGCCATGACCTACAGGATTTTCAGTATCAAGCAAAGGATATAAAGGCTTGTAGTCTCCGACAAAATCCTTAACTACCTGATCCTCTTCCATCACGCAATTATCCATTGCATGAGAAGTCACAAAACCATCTAAGGTCGTAAGCACAGGAAGCAAAACATTGGGATCTTCTGCAACCTTAAACGCAATAATAGTGTTGTCATATGCCTCTTGCGCGGTTTCTGCAAACATCATTGCCCAACCAGTATCACGCACGCCCATAATATCGGAATGGTCACCGTGAATATTAATAGGAGCAGACAGGGCGCGATTTGCATTTGCCATAACAATGGGGCAACGCATACCTGAAGCAATGTGAAGCTCTTCCCACATGAATGCCAAACCCTGAGAAGCAGTTGCGGTAGCAACACGAGCACCAGCAGCAGAAGCACCGATGCAAGCAGAAAGAGCGGAATGCTCAGATTCCACAGGAACGTACTCGGTAGTAACTTTGCCATCAGCTACGAACTTTGCGTAACCTTCTACGATCGTGGTCTGAGGGGTAATAGGATATGCTGCCATTACATCGGGATTAACCTGACGAAACGCATCAGCAATCATCTGGTTACCCGTAGCAGAAAACATTTTCTTTTCAGCCATTACTTACTCCCCTTCCTTTTCCTGAGCCTCAGTTTCGGGAATAAGTTCCAAGGCGCCGAATTTGCATTCTTGTACGCACACGCCGCAGCCTTTGCAATGGAACAAATCGATGCCAGTCATCTGACCATCTTTAACCTCGATAGATGAATCGGGGCAATACATCCAGCAAAGCATGCAATTGGTGCATTTTTCGGAATCCCATACAGGACGATCTGAACGCCAGCCGCCGGTATAGCAATTCTTAGAGGTACCCCCTTCTGGGCACACATAGCCTACAGGGAAATCAGAAGGCTTCCAGTTCTCGTAATCCGAACCGTCGAATTCGTACTTGGACATTACTCTTGCACCTCCTGATAGGCACGCTCAACGGAAGCCAAGTTCGCGTCGATCATTTCCTGAGAAAACTTCTTACCAAACGTAATTACCAAACGCTCTTTAACAAGATCGAGCGGGAACAGGCCCGTAATCTTTGCTAAAGCGCCAACGATCGGGGTGTTAGGCATGTCCTTTTTAATGGTTGCCAGTGCAATGCCTGAAGCATCAATAGTGGCAACACGTACAGAAGCTGGAGCATTAACTGCAGCACGAGCCTCTTCGGGGGTCATAGTGGTATTGAAAAGTAGAATACCGTTTTCATTCATTCCCTCCATGACATCTGTTGAAGCCAACAAGGTGTCATCCAAAATGATAACGATGTCAGGATTCTGAATATTGTTGTGAACTTCAATGGGCTCACTAGATACACGCGTGTACGCTTTCAGTGGTGCGCCGGTGCGCTCCGGACCATATTCTGGCATAGCCTGAATATAATTTCCTTGCAGCAGCGCCGTGTCCGCTACGAGCTTTGCAGCCGTTACCGCACCTTGTCCGGCACGAGCATGCCAGCGGATTTCGGTCAACTGTGACATACCTCTCCTCTCGCTTAAAAATCGCTTTGAACAAGCTCCTCCATTCTATCGACCAACAGATTTCAACCTGTGTGGGTTTCCAAGGTTGACCAATATGGGTCGGTAGACGGAATCCGCCTAAGTTCATCGGTAGAGTTAACGTGGTGAACGGTTAGGAATTATTAGGTCCAGAATTGAACCATTTCAATGATGTCTTGGTATGCCCAGTCATATATGTCGGAATACCAACCCGTCTCGGGAATGAAGCAAACGAGCGTTACATAGAGAATACTTAATGCCACCGCAACTTGAATTCCTCGCAAATATAAGGCGTGCGATTTCCCAAGGAAGAACTTACCCTCATCGGTTTTTGCACGAGCAGAAAGAGCATCATTTGCAACAAAGGCAAGAAGCACCGCAGGCATAAGGAACAACGTGCTGTAGTCTGCGGTGTAGCGTTGCAATATTCCCGCCATTTGAGCATCCAAGCACGCCACCACTACACCCGAAACGAGCATAGTGATAACAACTCCCGCAATCGTATTAGTTGAACGAACCTTAAAGCGATACTTCAAGATTGGCTTTGCAAATGCAAGAATCCACAGAATTGGCAGGCAAACCAAGATGCCGCCAAACGTCACTTCTTTAATGGTCTGCCCCAAGTAAGTGGTATCAAAGGTGGTGGGCTGAATCCAAGGGAATACTCCTGTGGTAGTTGGGGTCTGCAAGAAGTACGCAAACAGAGCAGGCAAAAAACGACCAGGATTGGTGCCGCGCTGCGTCATATCGTTAACCGTCAAGTTGTAGTTTGCTCCAAAATCGAAGAAGGAACCAAAACGTGCACGGTTATAAAGCATTATTCCTGCTGCTACCACGGCATAGGGCGCCAACAGACAGATAAACTCCCGCATACCTTTCGGAGTAAAGAGATGCTTCTCGGTAATAAACTTGCGCCAAAAAAGAGGAAATGCCAAAAGAGAAAACACAATAAACTGAGGACGGCATGCCACCACAAGTGCCATACAGAGCGAACCTGCAAGATACCAGCCCCACGCCCTTTCGGACGATCGACCATGCAGCCAGAAATACAAACCCCACACCGTAAAAGCAAGGGCAAGAGCAATTGGCAGCGAATAAAACGTAGGGAATTTCGCCAGATAAAGCATCCCCGAACAACCAACTAAGGGGATTTGCAGCAGCAAAAACAAGCCCAAACTGACTCGTTTAAAGTGATATCGCGCAAACCTATCCATAAGCGCAGTAATTCCCAGTACGAATGCGATACAAGCAATTAGCACTCCTATTGCGGTGGGAAAACTAGAGACCGTCAACAGATAGAAAGGCAAATAGAACAAAAGAACGGGAAGTACCCCAAAGTAAACGTAGTAGTGCCCCTCATAATAGGCGACATCGAACAGGTAGGCTTCACCTGTCTGTTTTTGAAGTTCATCACGAGCACCCTTGTCGTAAGGGTTTTCCATTTCTTGCAGCCATTGAGGCGGCTTTTCTTCTAAATACAGCTGTCCGTGCGCCATGGCTTTAGCAAGCTCGGCATACTGCTGTGCATTTTCACCGCCCACTTCGTAGGTATTAACGATACTATGCCCATCCCAAGAGCCGGAATTATAGTTGGCTGTCGCAATACCCACTTGGTTTGAGCCAAAAAGCAAATATGCTGTAAGGATAAATATTTCAAACGCCGTTGCTGCAACAATGCATACTCGACTAAATCGAGGATGCTCTTTGATCTTGCAACGATAAATGCTTGATTTAGGTCTAAACACATAGACAAAAAGAAGAATGACAAACGCCGCAAAGAAGCGAAGGCCATTAAAAGCAAACGGCTGAGGATCGTTGATTACTATCGAATTAAGAATGAGAGGATACGTCGCATCCTCGTTTACTATTTCTATGCGTAGATCTTGAATATACCCAGAACTTTGCAGATAAAGATACTGGCTCTCTTCGCTAAACGTCGAAACATCTACCTCGGGAACACCAAAGGTATATTCGGTCGTATTGAAGTAGGTTTCATGCGCTGAATCGGTAAAACTAATTTGAATGGTAACGTTTTGTGCCGATTGAGAATTATCGAAATCGAGATGAATGTTATGGACTTCTTTATTGAGATCGTGAAATTCCAGAACGTTTGAAGTAGCAGTAAGGCGCACAGGCTCATTTTGATTAAAAGAATTCGAATCTGCTTTATCTGAATCAGCTAAAGCCAAACCCGATTGTTCGGTCAGATTAACTCTTTCGTAACCAGAAGAAATGAAGAAGTTCATGTTAAAGAGAAACACTTCAAGCAGAAGCGCAATGACAAAAATGGCACCCACGCGAATAGCTGCATGCTTAATATCATTCGCATGCACGCGCGCAAGCTCGATGCCTTCGTCTGTCACTTCTTCAATCGGTCTCATAGCAACCTATTGTATCAATTCGCATTCATTTGCCCTATGGCTAAATACGCTTTACTCACACAAAAAGCCCTCGATCTCCCACCGATCGAGGGCTTTACTCATAATAAGTAAGTCTAGATTTGAGTTTAAGTCTTCCTAACGCCGAAACATTATTGAAAACTTACGGTTCCAAACCTAGAAAGCCTTAGATACTGACTAGATATCCAAAGCTTCAACAATAGAAGCGAGTACAACTTCTGGGTCGCGGTCACCGTCAATTTCGATCAAAAGATCGCAGCCGCGATAATAATCAATCAAAGGAGCGGTGGAGTTTTCATATACATCAAGACGATTGCGAACCGTTGCCTCATTATCGTCATCGCGCTGATACATTTCGCCGCCACACTTTGGGCATTGCGCATCCTTATCGGATCCAATGTAGCCACAATCACGGCACATGCGACGAGAAGTCAAACGCTTGATGATAACTTCCTTGTCAACATCAACCAAAAGTGCCGCATCCAAAGGACGATCCAATGAAGCGAGTTCAGAATCAAGCGCTACAGCCTGCGTAGAGGTACGAGGGAAGCCGTCCAAAATAAAACCAGCCTTGGTGTCCTCATCCTGAAGACGCTCTTTAACTAAGCCAATTACTACCTCGTCAGGAACCAAATCGCCCGCATCCATATACTTTTTAGCTTCAAGACCCAAAGGAGTTTGATTCTTTACCGCAGCACGAAGCATGTCGCCTGTAGAAATGTGAGCATACCCATACTTTTCAACAAGCTTTGCAGCCTGAGTTCCTTTACCAGCGCCCGGTGCGCCCAGCAAAACGATATTCATAAATGATCCTTTCTAGCGGATTCGATAAAATCGCTTCATCTATTGTAGCAAAGCAAGCACGGCATAACTCACGATTCACTGCAGGTTAAAAAGAATAATCAAAACAATGCCTCTGGCATTTTTTTTAGCAACACATTTTCCTGCCGAAAGCATACGAACCCTGTTTTCCCACTTCACTCTAAACCAGCGTTAATCTTCATAGCCGTGATTAATGGAGATAGCATCAAACCATAATGCTAACCAAAGGTGTCACTAAATATTACTTTCCGCCTTCTGCTAATTTGGACAACGTATCTCCTGTGAGTCGGTACGTTGTCCAACCATCCATAGGACAAGCACCTAATGACTTATAAAAAGCAATGCTCGGCGTATTCCAATCAAGACAAGCCCATTCCAAACGACCACAGCCACGCTCGACTGTTATTTGGCTGAGCTTTATCAAAAGGGCTTTCCCAATACCCTTTCCTCGAAATTCTGGTTTCACGAAAAGGTCTTCGAGATAAATTCCTGCACGGCCCAAGAAGGTAGAGAAGTTGTGAAAGAACAAAGCAAAACCTACTTCCTTGCCGTTTGCTAACGCAAAAATAACTTCTGCCTTGCCCTTTTCAAATATCCATTCATTCAATAATTCCGGAGTTGCTATCACTTCATTTTCAAGCTTCTCGTATTCGGCAAGTGCCTTGATAAAATCAAGGATAGTCTCCAAGTCTTCAGAATTTGCAAATCTAAACGTTACGTCAGTTTCCATTTTTGTCTCCCTACTTCTAGGTCCTTTTCGCTAGTCACGAATGCCGTCGCTAGCCCCGGGTTTTCTTTTTCTGAATCTTATATACAAAAGAAGCTGCAAAAAAACGCACAAACTTATAAAAAGAGCGGCTCGTTGAGCCGCTCTTAAAGTACCTATGAAAATCAGACCGCTATTCAGCAAGTTCCATAGAGAATGACAACCTACTTAAAGAAGCCATCATAGTTGTACATCTTTAACTGCGATTCGATCTTATTCATGGTATCCAGTGCTACACCAATCATGATCAGAATCGAAGTACCACCAAATGCCTGGATCAAGGCATTGTTCGTGAAGTAGAACAAAATGGATGGTACCACAGCGATAATTGCAATAAATATCGCACCTGGCAAAATAACATGGCGCATTACATTCTTAAGATACGCAACCGTGTTCGCACCTGGTCGAATACCAGGGATAAAACCACCCTGCTGCTGTAAGTTTTCAGCAGTTTCAGTAGGGTTAAACACAATCGACGTATAGAAGTAAGCAAAGAAGATAATGAACGCCGCCGTAAGAATCCAGTTTACCCAACCAGCCGACATGGCATTAGATACCATGGTTAGCCAATCCACATTAAAGAGTGCGGCCAACTGAGCTGGGAAGTAAATCAAACAGCTTGCAAAGATAATAGGAATAACGCCAGCTGCATTGATCTTGATAGGCAAATAAGAATTCTGACCACCCATCATCCTGCGACCTTGAATGCGCTTCGCGTAGCTAACGGGAATACGACGCTGAGCACGTTCAATGAAGATAATTGCAGGAATGCAGAGAACTACGATTACCAGAATAAGAATGGTAACAGCAAGACCCATACCAAAGTCAGCATTCAGGTTGATCGACGAGAAGATAGCCGAAGGAACTGAAGCTACGATGGAAACAAAGATGATGAGCGACATACCATTGCCTACACCGCGCTGAGTAATAAGTTCGCCCATCCACATAATAAGGGCAGTACCTACAACTAAGGTGAAGACAACAAGAATATCAGTCACGATTTCAGGAACAGCCGTGCTGAATACAACGCCATAAGCCGCAGACTTAAAGAGGAATAAATATCCAACAGCGTTAATCAGCGCAAGGCCTAAAGTCAGGTAACGAGTTACCTGGGTAACACGACGCCTACCTGCTTCGCCTTCCCTATTCCAACGGCCTACCGCAGGAATAACACCCTGCATTAACTGCATAATAATTGAAGCAGTAATGTAGGGCATAATGCCTAGTGCGAATACTGAGAAGTTGGAAAGTGCACCACCGGTAAAGAGGTCGAGCATAACCATTCCAACGCCCTGCTCCGTAAAGGAATCAGCAAACGCCCTAAAGGGAATGCCTGGCACAGGAATATACGCGCCTAAACGGTAGAGCGCTAAGATACCCAGAGTAAACAGGATTTTATTCCTGAGCTCTGGAACCCTAAACGCTTGTACAAGAGAACTTAGCAAGGCTCTTCGACCTTTCCTCCAGCAGCCTCAATCTTAGCTTTAGCAGAAGCGGAAACTTTATCAACTTTAACGGTTACTGCTTTGGTGATTTCACCGTCGCCGAGTACCTTTACCAGAGCATTAGGGTTCTTGATAATTCCCTTTGCTGCCAAGGAATCGCCATCAACAACTTCGCCAGCTTCGAAGTACTTTTCGATGCGGCTTACGTTTACGGGCAAATATTCAACACGATTGATGTTGCGGAAGCCAGGAAGCTTTGGCAAACGACGTGCTAATGGGGTCTGTCCACCCTCAAAGCCAGTACCCTTGCCGCCGCCAGAACGAGACTTCTGACCATTCAAACCACGACCAGCAGTTTTACCAGTACCAGATGCAGGACCACGACCAACGCGCTTACGAGCCTTGGTTGCACCTTCTGCAGGACGTAAATCCTTAAGTTCCATGTTTTGTTTCTCCTTTACGCTAACCCTTCATAATGAAGGGATCGGCAGCTCGCCGCCGACAAACTTCCTTTAGACAAAAACTTTTGCCATTATCGCACAAAAGACGCAAAAACGCGCCCACAAGTTTTGTCTTCACAGAGTGAATGTATTTAAAAAAAATGCGCCGTTCTCACGAACGGCGCAAAGTTACTTTAAAGCTCTTCAACCTCTACGAGGTGCTTTACTTTGAAGATCATTCCGCGTACTGCGGGGTTGTCAGTCTGCTCTACCGTGCGACCAACCTTACCAAGACCAAGAGCCTTCAGGGTACGACCCTGATCATACTTATAACCGATGGAGCTCTTTACCTGGGTGATACGCAGAGTCTTTGCATCAGCCATTATTAGTTCTCCTTCCAGCCGTAAATCTGAGAAACGGAGATACCGCGACGCTGAGCAACCTCTTCAGGGCTCTGCATATTCTTAAGACCTTCAGCAGTTGCTTTAACGATGTTAAGAACATTGTCGGTACCCAAAGATTTGCAGAATACGTCCTTTACACCCGTGAGCTCCATAACTGCACGAGCAGCGCCACCAGCGATAACACCAGTACCAGGAGCAGCAGGCTTAATCAGAACACGACCAGCACCATACTCACCGATGATATCATGAGGAAGCGTTCCAGCCTCAGTCAGAGGAACCTTAAACATATTCTTCTTGGCGTCTTCAACGCCCTTCTTGATAGCGGTAGGTACTTCCTGGGATTTACCCATACCAATACCTACGCGACCATTGCTGTCGCCCACAACTACCAACGCAGTCAGAGCGAAACGACGACCACCTTTAACAACCTTAGAAACGCGGTTGATGTAAACAACACGTTCCTGAAGTTCGGGAACGCCTGCCTGGTTTTCAACCTTTTTAGCCATAGACACTAACCCTCCCTTAGAACTTCAGGCCTGCACCGCGTGCACCTTCAGCTACTGCCTTGATGCGACCGTGATACAGGTTACCACCGCGGTCAAAAACTACCTCAGTGATGCCATTTTCCTGTGCTTTTTTACCGATGAGTTCACCTAAAGCTTCGGCACCCTCTACGGTGCTGCCGTTCTTTTCGGTTGCTTTGAACTCTGCACCCAGGGTAGAAACTGCGCAGATAGTCTTACCTGCAACATCATCAATTACCTGAGCATACATATTTGCATTTGAACGCGTAATGCACAAACGCGGACGAGCGGGCGTACCAGAAATCTTACCGCGAACGCGAGTATGACGACGACGAAGCCCAGCTTGTTTCTTTTGAAGTTTCTTCATGAGTAAATTCCCTTCGATACAACGCTTCTGGACTAGTCAGACTTAGCAGCCTTGCCAAGCTTGCGACGTACGTATTCGCCCTCATAGCGAATACCCTTACCCTTATAAGGTTCAGGCTTACGCCATGCGCGAATGTTAGCAGCAACCTGGCCAACTTGCTCTTTGCTGATGCCTTTAACGATGATCTCGGTCTGGCTGGGAACCTCAAAAGCGATGTTCTCAGGAGCCGGAACAACTACAGGATGAGAATAACCGAGCTGAAGTTCGAGGTCAGTGCCCTTCAATGCAGCACGATAACCAACACCAACAAGCTCAAGCTTCTTTGCATAGCCCTCAGATACCCCAACAATCATGTTATGAATAAGGGTACGAGTTAAACCATGAAGGCTTTTTGCCTCACGGCTATCATCAGGACGCTCTACGATTACATTACCGTCTTCTACCTTGATAGACATAATGTCAGAGAACGTACGAGTTAATTCACCCTTGCCACCTTTTACGGTAACAGTGCTGCCATCGATGGCAACTTCTACACCGGAAGGAATGGCGACAGGCATTTTACCAATTCGAGACATATTCGCTCCTTCCTTCCTACCAGATGTAAGCGATCACTTCGCCGCCGATGCCAGCTTTGCGGGCATCGCGGTCAGCCATAACGCCTTTGCTCGTAGAAATAACAGCAGTACCAAGACCACCAAGAACGCGAGGCAATTCATCTTTGCCTGCATAAATACGCAAGCCTGGCTTAGAGATGCGCTTTAAGCCACGGATAGTGCGTGCTTTCTTGTCACCATACTTGAGGGTAATGGTCAAAATATCGCGAGGTGAAGCCTCTTCGATATCAAAACCGGCAATATAGCCCTCTTCGTGCATGATGCGTGCAATTTCAACAAGCTTTTTGCTTGACGGCATTGACACCGTCGGCTTGCCGGCAGAGTTAGCATTACGCACACGCGTAAGCATATCTGCAATAGGATCGTTCATGCTCATTGTTGTGTTTCTCCTTTGTTCATGATGAGACGAAAAGCCGGTTCGCCTGCGCCCTTAGCACACGCGCCTTGACTCTCGACACTCAACAACGTGACGTTAACTTCTAATTCTTACCAGGAAGCTTTGGTCACGCCGGGCAGTTCGCCTTTGTTAGCAAGTTCACGAAGGCAGACACGGCACAGACCGAACTTGCGGTAGTACGCACGAGGGCGACCACAGCGAGCACAGCGATTGTGCTGACGAGTCGAGAACTTCGGCTCTCGCTTTGACTTGGCGATCATCGATTTCTTAGCCATTCAAAATCCTTCTTTCCTATAACCAATTCTCTACTTTTAAGAGAATTTAGTTTTCTTTTTTGAACGGGAAGCCCATGGCATCCATCAATGCCTTGGCTGCTTCATTGGTCTCTGCGGTGGTTACGAACGTAATGTCCATACCACGAGTGTGATCGATCTTGTCATACTCGATCTCTGGGAAGATAAGCTGCTCGGTAAGACCCATGGTGTAGTTACCACGACCGTCAAAGCTGTTAGGATTGCAGCCACGGAAGTCGCGTACACGAGGGAGAGCCATGGACATCAGACGGTCAAAGAACTCCCACATGCGGTCACCACGAAGGGTAACCTTGCATCCAATTGCCTGGCCTTCACGCAGATGGAAGCCAGCGATTGACTTCTTAGCGCGCGTAACCATTGGCTGCTGACCGGTAATAGTACGAAGGTCAGCAATAGCACCGTCGAGCAACTTCTTGTCGCCTGCAGCACGACCAACACCCATGTTTACCACGATTTTCTCAAAACGTGGAACCTGGTTAACGTTGCTGCATTCCAGCTCTTTAAAGAGCTTAGGAGCGACTTCGTTTACGTACTTTTCCTTCAAACGAGGAGTAGCCATTGTTGTTTTTACCTTTCTCGATGAATTAAACACAGGATTTCCGACCCTGCGTCCCCAGCGTTTGCTAGGGTCATAGGCGCTATTTAGCGCACCCAAAGACGACACCATACAGGATTGTCATCTTAAGGTCAACCTATACGCCAAAACCACACACGCTTTCTAGATATAAAAGCGAATGTGGTTGTTTGCTTATTACGTTCCCAGCCCTGAAACAAAAACGCATTATGGATGGGAATCTACTGTTGAAATCACTCACTTAGTTTACAAAGTCAGTGAGGGTTGTCGTAGCGAGTTCAGATTGCGGGAAGAATCTATGAAGCATAGTTCGCTACGCGAATAAATTCTGGAGCGCAAGCTGGGCCGCTATGGCAAGCCGCAACGTCAACAAAATGGGTTGGCTGTAAAAGCCAACCCATTAACAACTAGTCAATGTCAGCGCCGCACTTCTTGCATACGCGGATCTTCTTGCCGTCTTCGCGCTTGATGCTTACGCGCGTTGCCTCTTTGCAAGAGGGGCAGATAAGAGCCACGTTAGATACATGAATAGGAGCTTCCATAGAAGCAATGCCACCTTCAGGGTTTGCCTGAGTAGGACGCATTGCCTTCTTGATGATGTTTACTTTTTCAACGGTAACACGCTGGGAAGAAGGCTTGGTGGCAAGAACGGTGCCTTCAGCGCCACGATCTTTACCAGTTAAAACCTTTACCTTGTCACCTTTTTTGATGTTCATTTTAGCCATGAATTGTTCCTCCTACAGCGTTTCCGGTGCCAGGGACACGATCTTCATGTACTTCTTCTCGCGGAGTTCGCGAGCAACAGGACCAAAGATACGGGTACCACGGGGAGCGCCGTTGGCATCGATCAGCACGGCTGCATTCTGGTCGAACTTAATATAGCTGCCGTCTTCACGACGAACTTCTTTTTTAACGCGTACAACTACGCAGCGGACGACATCGCCCTTTTTAACGCTGCCGTTTGGCATTGCCTCTTTAACGCTGCATACGATGACATCACCCAGGCCTGCGTAACGGCGCTTAGAGCCACCCAGAACCTTGATGCACTGCACCTTGCGAGCGCCAGAGTTATCAGCGACGGCGAGCATGCTCTGCATTTGAATCATATGCTTATCCCTTTCGATGCTTTCAAGTAAGCAGTTGCTTACTTGGCCTTCTCAACGATGTCGAGAAGACGCCAACGCTTCATCTTAGACAGCGGGCGAGTTTCCATAATCGTTACGGTATCACCCACGCCAGCTTCATTGTTTTCGTCGTGCGCATGGAACTTCTTGGTGGAGTTAACCATTTTGCCGTATACCGGATGTGGTTTACGTTCGTGTACTTGCACGACACAAGTCTTGTCGCCAGAAATGCTTACTACAACACCCTGACGGACCTTACGAGAATTACGTTCTTCACTCATGCTATTCAAACCTTCCTAGTCGAGCCTTAAGCCTGAACAGCCTTGAGCTCGCGATCGCGCATCTCGGTCTGGATGCGAGCGATGTCCTTCTTGACCTGCTTGATGCGAGCGGTGTTATCCAACTGGCCAGTTGCCATCTGGAAGCGCAGGTTGAAAAGTTCTGCACGTGCTTCCTTAAGCTTAGCCTGCAGATCTTCACCTGAAAGATTCCTGATCTCTGCTGCTTTCATTTACTCCTGCCCTTCTGCCTCGCGCTTAACGATCTTGCACTTGATGGGCAACTTGTTGATTGCAAGACGAAGTGCATCACGTGCGGTTTCTTCGTCTACGCCATCGATCTCAAACATGATACGGCCAGGCTTTACAACTGCTACCCAACCCTCAGGGTTACCCTTACCTTTACCCATTCGAGTTTCAGCAGGCTTCTGCGTGATGGGCTTGTCAGGGAAGATCGTGATCCAAACATTACCAGTACGGTTCATACGACGGGTCATCGCGATACGTGCAGCCTCAATCTGGCGGTTAGTGATCCAATGGCGATCCAGAGCCTGAATGCCCCAGCTGCCGTGATTCAAAGTGGTACCGCCCTTAGCGTTACCCTTCATAGAACCACGCTGGACCTTGCGGTGCTTAACGCGCTTAGGTACCAACATTATTTATCACCCCTATCGTTGTTGCGACGGCCGCGACGGTTGGGACGAGAAGAACCTTCGAGTGCAGGCTGTGGAGCCTTCTGGCCAGGAAGAACTTCACCGTGGTATACCCAAACCTGAATACCAATGGAACCCATGGTAGTTGCAGCGGTAGCAAAGCCATAGTCAATCTTTGCACGAAGAGTGTGCAGTGGTACGCGACCTTCACGATACCATTCGCGGCGGCTCATTTCTGCGCCACCAAGACGACCTGCGCACTGGATACGAATACCCTTAGCGCCAGACTTGCGTGCAGACTGAACTGCTTTGCGCATAGCGCGACGGAACGCAACACGGTTTTCCAACTGTTCAGCAATAGACTGAGCAATGAGATTTGCATCAAGCTCAGGACGCTTAACTTCTACAACCTCAACGGATACAGTGCCGTTTGCGATCTGGTTAAGCTTCTTGCGAAGAGCGTCAACCTCTGCGCCCTTCTTACCAATTACAACACCTGGACGAGACGTGGTAATAATTACCTTGATCTTGTCGCCAGCGCGTTCAATTTCTACACGAGAAACGGCTGCATGGGCGAGCTGCTTTTCCAGGAACTTGCGAATTACGAGGTCGTTTTCAAGGTTTGCCGCATAGTCCTTGTCGGAATACCAACGGCTACGCCAATCCTCAGTAACACCAAGACGGAAACCGGTGGGGCTTACTTTCTGACCCATACTATGCCTCCTCTCGAGTTGCTACGATGACGGTGATGTGGCTGGTGCGCTTACGAATGCGCGATGCGGAACCCTTTGCACGAGGACGAATGCGCTTCAAAGTTGGGCCTTCGTCAGCAAAGCATGCCTTAACAACCAAGTTGTCTGGGTTGCCAGCACCTTTCTGTGCAGCATTTGCAACAGCGGAGTTCAGAGTCTTCTCAACAACTTCTGCAACTGCGCGGTTGGTGAAACGCAGGGTTTCCTGAGCGGCTACTACATCTTTGCCGCGGATTTGATCAAGCACGATACGCGCCTTACGGGGCGAAACGCGCACATAGCGAGCGATTGCTTTAGCTTCCATGTTTCACCCTTTCCTACTTGTCGTGACCACGGAAGGTACGGGTTGGAGCAAACTCGCCCAACTTGTGTCCAACCATGGACTCGGTTACATACACTGGTACGTGCTTGCGACCATCATGCACAGCGATGGTATGACCAACCATCTCTGGGAAAATGGTAGAAGAACGCGACCAAGTCTTGATGACATTCTTTTCGCCTGCTTCGTTCATCGCCACGATGCGATTGAGAAGGCGAGGTTCCACGAATGGACCTTTTTTCAAACTTCTGCTCAATGTTTCTCCTTATGCGATCGGGCGCTACTTCTTGCGACGACGGATGATCAAGCGGCTTGAAGCCTTCTTGGGGTTGCGAGTACGGTGACCCTTGGTGGAAACGCCCCATGGAGTAACAGGATGACGGCCAGAAGACTTGTTCTTACCTTCACCACCACCATGAGGATGGTCTACTGGGTTCATAACAGTACCACGAACGCTAGGACGAATACCCTTCCAGCGATTACGGCCTGCTTTACCAATCTTAATGTTGCCATGCTCTGCATTGCCAACTTCACCTACGGTTGCGCGGCAGGTAACCAAAACACGACGCATTTCAGAAGAAGGCATACGAAGAATAGCGTAGTTACCCTCTTTACCCATGAGCTGAATGCTAGTGCCAGCAGAACGAGCAATTGCAGCACCGCGACCAGGCTGAAGCTCAACAGCATGGATGAGCGTACCTACTGGAATTGCGGAAAGAGGCAATGCGTTACCAGGCTTGATGTCAGCATCAACGCCAGAGATTACCGTTTCGCCAACTTTGAGGCCCTTTGGATGAAGGATGTAGCGCTTCTCACCATCTGCATAGTGAAGAAGAGCGATACGTGCACTGCGGTTAGGGTCGTACTCGATCGTTGCAACTTTTGCAGGAATACCATCCTTGTTGCGCTTGAAGTCGATGATGCGGTAACGACGCTTAGTACCGCCACCCTGATGACGGGTGGTAACACGACCGTTGTTGTTACGGCCAGCCTTCTTGGGCAAAGGTGCTAACAGAGACTTCTCAGGAGTAGTGCTGGTTACGTCAGCAAAATCCGAGACGGTCTGGAAGCGGCGCCCAGGGCTTGTGGGCTTGTATTGTTTTACTCCCATTTTCTTCCTTTCTATGGGTCTGAGCAGTTGCTCCTACCCTCGATCTTGTGTGGTCTCCATCACCGCCATGAGAACCTTTGGGAGAGGGCTCTCGGCGATTCCGAGTTACCACGCGCCCGGGTGTATCCATCAACAGCCAGACGCAAACGAGAATTATACTTACGAATCACCAGCTATGCAAGTTAAAACTTTGGGTCTTTATTTCTTCGCAAAGAATTCACAGTTATCTTGAAAGGCGGAGGGAAGCATACACTTGAGAACTCATATTGTTGCTCAGGGCCTCTTGCCATCTAGTCTCACTATTTATTATCTCTTGCCGTCTATTACCCAAACAATAAAAGGTGCTTTAAGTGCGCGCAATACGTAAACGCGGAATAAGAACAATTACACAATAAAGAAAAGCAACAAGCCCCAAAGCTCCTGCTGCCGAACCGATGCTTCCAACCGAAACGCAACTGGTTACTACTCCACCTAAGGCAGAGCCACTACCAATTCCAAAATTAAAAATTGCAGAGAAAATTGAAGTAGCTACCGCTTGATCATCAAGACTCGAATATCGAATTACTTCCGATTGCAAGGCAGCATTCATTGCGGTACTTCCCATTCCTAGTACTACACACGCGCCCAGTACCCCTATTAAAAATTCTTGGCTTATAAAGAGAACAAAGAATGCAGTCACCAAGCCTAGAAGACACCCGCAGAGAAACTTCACTCGTTGTCGGGCATATATCTTCGAAAACAGAACGCTCCCCAGAATGCCAGCCACCCCAAAAAACGCGATTACCACGGTTACGGTTTGCTCTTCTAATCCAACGCTCTGTAATAGGTAAGGCTCGATGTAGCTATAACACATATAATAGGCGGTCATCATAACCCCAACGAACAGGTAAAGGCTTCGAAGTGTTTTTGTTTTAAAAAGTACCGGTAACCTCCGAACCGAGAAGGGCTTTGTTGCAGGAATGGTAGGAAGCACAAAGTAAAGATAAATAAAAATGATGACGGTAATTATCGCAACGCAAGCAAACGTCATGCGCCATCCAAGCGCCAAACCAATAACACGCCCAAGGGGTAAACCAGCAATCAAGGCAACTGATTCGCCCATCACCACCATTCCTAGTGCCATATGGCGATGATCTTCACTCACTACCCTCACTGCCATAGGAGGTGCAATCGACCAGAAAATAGCATGAGCACAGGCCACCACAATACGTGCTGCCATAAGCATAAAATAACTGGTAGCAAGTGAAGAAAGCAGCTGTCCAAAAGCAAATAACGCCACAATTATCAAAAACAAACGACGAAACCCAATTCGTGAAGCAGCGATCATAAGAGGCAGCGAGAGCAACATCACCATCCATGCGTATACTGAAATAAGCATGCCAGCCTGAGATTCTGTGACAGAAAAGCTGAGTGCAATATCGGTCAGAAGCGCTACAGGCATAAACTCAGACGTACAGAAGATAAAAGTAGAAACCGTAATACCTGCCAACGGTAGTGCTTCTCTTAAATTCATTCGTTGTTTCTTCTGCATCATAGGACGCAAAAACCTCCGCACGTCTCTACTACCGAGCAAGTCCACCTATCCGCCCGATCAGCATGTTCGCTCATCCGTCGATTCGGCTTTGCTTCTGGTTGTTACTCTTAGTTCTTTGATAGTTGTGTCTTAATAGCTGTTTCTTTGAGCTCTTTGCTTATTTACCCTTGGCCTCTTTTGACTTCCGAGTAAAAAGCTTTTTAATACTACCTAAGAAAATCACTTTGAAAAGGAGTTCTTACTTTTATCTTGTTATAATCCATCCGTTCTTATCAAAAAACATTCGTAGTCTTTTCTGACTACTTTTAAACATACACGCCATAACAACCTAGACTTCACCATTTGCGTCGTCATTTTCCAACCCTAAGGATCAGCCTCATATGACTCACGATTTCATATCTCTCGCTCTTATCGCCCTCATAGCGGCGCTTGCTCCGCTTATCGCAAACCTCATCCCTAAAAAACCGATACCGGAAACCGTTCTACTCCTCATAGGCGGTGCCTTACTGGGGCCTTCAGTTCTAAACCATATTTGGCTCGATGAAAGCGTTTTGTTTTTATCTGACCTAGGCTGCGCCATGCTTTTCTTGCTTGCTGGATTTGAGATCAATCCGCAAACCATCACGGGTCGCGAAGGTAAGCGAGGATTGAAAACATGGCTCGCCACACTCGCTTTAGCATTTGCCCTTGTTATGAGTATCTATCATGCTTCCTTTGGCGAACTTTCCATTGATGCTCTAGCCCTTGCTATTGCACTCACCACCACCGCCATCGGAGCACTTATACCAATCTTGAAAGAACGTGGTATTTTCACTCGAAAAACAGGTGAAAGTGTTCTTGCCTATGGCATGTGGGGAGAATTGGGCCCCGTTATCGCTATGGCACTTTTGCTCTCTACCCGTGCCCCATGGATCACGGTAATTATCTTATTTACCTTTATTGCTCTTGCGGTACTCGTTGCGGTTTTAGGTCAAAGAGCAGCAAAAGCAGAGCATCAAATATTTCTCGTTCTTTCTCGAGGACGCAATACTACTTCGCAAACATTCGTGCGCGTGACCATGTTCCTGCTCGTTGGACTTGTAGCAGTTTCGGCAATTTTTGACTTAGATATTGTTTTAGGCGCCTTTGCGGCGGGCTTTATCCTGCGCTATATTGTCCCCGAAAACGACCACATTCTTGAAGAAAAATTAAATGCCATTGGGTATGGGTTTTTGATTCCTTTATTTTTCGTGGTTTCTGGCGCAAAGATTGAAGTTACCGCAGTATTGAACCAACCGCTCCTTTTAATTGGGTTTATTGCGATGCTTCTCTTGGTTCGTGCGGTACCTATTTTTATTGCATTGCACACCGACAAGACACCCGAAGTCAAAGCGCTTGGTTGGCGTAACCAAGTTACCGTTTCTCTTTACTGCACAACCGCTCTTCCTCTTATCGTTGCAGTCACTTCGGTTGCCGTGAGTGCGGGCGCTATGTCTTCGTCGCTAGCTTCGGTTTTAGTTTCTGCAGGAGCATTGACCGTACTCGTCATGCCGCTTTTAGCATTACTGACCTATCAAGAAAGCAAGGATTCCTCACATCAATAGCTGCTTTTCTTATACGGCTTCTCGTTTTTTAGGGTTCTTCCCAAAATAGCTTAGATCCTTTTCTGCAGTGATTTGAAAACTTAGAGCGACCATTCCCTACCACACGCTGCATATCACATTTTTGCCGCAATTATTCTCGATAGAGAAGATCTTACATCTTGAAATAATTCATCGCTAAGAGCAACGAGTTTCTTACGTTCTTCTTCCCTCGTTTTTACATCGCCTCTCTAGGATTGTTTCTGGCTTTCTAGATCACGATGTAAACAAAGGAGGAATCAATGAGCCACTTGCTTGGGCGCCTTAAAGCCTACACGCTCAAAACCGCGTGCTTGTGCGCAGCACTCACCCTTGCACTCTCCGGCACCCCTGCTATAGCCTTTGCAGCAAATGCAGAAACACAAAGCACTTCCAATGCCGAAGAAATGATGCAATGAAAAAATCGACGAGGCCAATAATGCCTACGACTCCGCTGCCACCAATCTTACCTTTATCAGTATGTCCGATACCGAATTTGGCGGAGGAGAAGAAGGAACCGATACGACCGAAGCATCATATAACGAAAAGAATTACCGTCTTAAAGCTGTTGCCGATTGGGCAGCAAGCCACAATTTCGACGTCCAAGCAGTTCTAGATAACGGCGATGTGGTAGGCGCCAACAGCCCCGAGATGAATGCCTGGAACAATAGCGACAAAACCGACATTCATGTATCACGTGCAGGCGGCTGGTACTGCGCAGTAGAGCGATCGCTCTCCGAAAATTTCCCTGACGCAACCATGCTACTCACCAGCGGAAACCATGATATTCCGACTCTGTTCGGAACCGTAATGGATATCAATCACAAAGACGACGAAAAATGGTTCTACCCTGACGCCGAAACCGGCAAAGGCAATATTCATACCAAGATCAACGGATATGACTTTATTTCTCTTGATTACTGGGACTATACCGACTTCCTAAAGACAACCTTTGAAGAAATCTCAAGCGCTCCTGATTATGACCCCACCAAACCAATCTTTATTCAAACTCATAGCGGATACGCCAACACCTCTCTTGGCGGCCCTTTTCATGCCAACTACGACACCGCTAATTCAGCTGCGCCTGGATATCTACAGGATCTCTTGAAGGATTATCCCCAGGCATTTGTAGGATCTGCGCACACCCACTTTTCTGTAGAGCCCGAGACAAGCATTTACCAAAAGGACTTCACCTTTTTCGAAAATGGTTCGATGAACTACATCTATCAGGATGGTCCGTGTATTGATTCGGGATATTTTAATGGCGGACAAGGCGACAGAACCGAAGGCTCCCTTACCCCTTATGAGGCAACATGCAACTTTATTTCCGTACTCGAAGACGGTTCTACCGTAATTCGTCGCTACGATATGACTCACAATCGTTGGATTGGGATGCCTTGGGTAGTCGACACAACGCTCGGTAAGGAAGGATTTACCTACACTGACGAGAATCGCTCCACTATCGCCCCTTGGTGGAAAGATGATACCGAAGTAACCACATCCAACACCACCGAAACCTCTACCACTCTCGGGTTTTCTCATGCAGCTGATGACCAGCTAGTAAACTATTATGAAATTACCCTGACCGATATCGCAGGCAATCCCGTCAACTACACCACCAAGCAAGTGCCCTACTTTAGTGAAGGCGGCCAGGTAAATGTGAGCGGTTCATTCAAGGCTTACTCTCGCTGGTATATGACTCCCAATACCATGGGATTCGAATTGAGTGGACTCCAGCCAGCGAGTTACTACACCGCATCCATTGTCGCCTATGATGATTTCGAAAACGCTTCCGAGCCCTATACTTACACCTTCCGAACCGAAGGTAGTGCTACTTTCCCCGAATTACCCAATCAGCCTCAGCTTCCTGAAGGTATTTCTGAAGGGCAATTCTTCAACATGGATTTCGAAAACAACCTATCCGATAGCATTTCTGGTGTGACGGGCAGCGCAAATGGTTCGGTTTCTTTCACTGAAAGCTTTAATGAGGATAACGGAAGCGCAGTGTATATACCTGCTGGCGCGAGCAATTACGTTGATCTCGGCAACCTTGAAAAATGGAATTTAGGAACCAACAAAAACCTCACCATCAATTTCTGGATCAACGCCGAAGATCTTGGTGGCTACGGTTCCTTTATTTCGAATAAAAATTGGACTAACTGGTATCGAAGTGGCATTAACGTTGCTCCCGAAGGAAGTAACTCGACCAAGATCGAATTCACTCTTGGTGACGACGTATACGACCACGGTCGTTACGCCACTGGCACGGTAGCTAGCTACACCAACGCATGGCACATGATGTCATTTGAAGTGGATCGCGGTGCGCAAGAAGCACGCACATACTTCGATGGTAACTTAGTACAGACCACCGACATTTCCGTAATTGGAGATATGACCAGCGGTCTCAATATGCTTCTCGGCGTTGATGGTGGCAAGCAATATGGCTCCAATGGCTTTACTATGGACAATTTAGATATGTGGGATCGCCCCTTGAGCGAAGAGGAAATCGCTTCGCTTTATGCAGTATCCGACCCCTCAAACTCCGCCTCCCTTGATGTTCTTACTCAGGCAATCACCTATTCGCAGGATCTCCTTAAGCAAGAGGAAATCAATAGCGCAAACGGACGCGTATATGACGAAGATCTTCATGCCACACTTGAAGTTGCCATTAAAAACGCAACCGCTGTCGCTAACGGAAGCAATCAAGACCTCACGATCGAACAAGCCTACACAGAACTTAAAGATGCAGTTGCAAACTTTGAAAATCAGCCTATTTGCTGGAGTGTTACTGCAACCGCAGAACATGGCGTTATTGGCATAGAAGGAACTACAAATGATGGATCCTATGTCGTAGAGCAAGGCAATAACGTTGTTTTCTCACTTTCTCCCGACAAGAACTACAGCCTAGACAATGCGCAAATCAGCGTTACTGCAGGACTTGATTACGAACTTAGCGGGTCACAGCTCACGGTCAAAAATGTCAGTGGACCCGTTAATGTTCATGTCGTATTTTCTGAGCAAAATACGAACAGTGGAAATGATGGCGGCAACGGAGATAACTCCGGGAATAACAGCGGAAATAACGGCAACTCTGGAAACAATAATTCCAACAACACCGAAACCAATCCGGTAGACACGACCAATACAAACCCCTCAGACAACACTGCTTCTGGCCCTGACAACAAATCTGGTCTTGCTCAAACCAGTGACTTTATTGCACCACTTTTCGTGGGAGCGACAATAGTGGCAGGAAGTGCAGCACTGATTGTAGCTATAGCGTGGAGAAAGCTAAAAAACTAAGCTCTTATCTGCAGTATTCTAAGTAAGCCGAGACGGGAATCAGAGCTCCTTGGTGAGTCCATTTTTCCCGTCTCACTTGCATCTATACAATTGTTATAAGAATCAGTTTCAGAAATTTAAAAAAAGTATACGAAAAGTAAATAGTTCCCCTCATAGAGCAAAACGCGTTCAAATGCTAGGATATGGTTTGAACAGGACGTTCGATCGTGAATGTTTTTCTGTTCCATTCGATCAAATAATGAGGAGAGGATCGTAATTATGGATTTTCAGCTTACTGACGAACAGGAATTGCTGATTGAAAGCGCTCGTGAGTATGCTAGCCGCTACTTCACCGACGAAGCGGTAAAGCAGGCTTATGAAGTAGATCATCACATCAGCATCGAAGCAGCTATGGCTTATCGCGAAGCTGGCTTTATGATGCTGGGTCTTCCTGAGGAAGTTGGTGGCGTTCCAGTAGACAAGCTCACCGAGGTTCTTTTGGTAGAAAAACTTCACGAGTTCACTGGTGTTACCCTTCCCTTCGTAACCGACTTCAATACCATTACTGACGTAATTGACTTCGGTACCAAAGAACAGCAGGAAATGATTATGGATGCTATCGAAAACGTCGAGAGCACCTGCATTGCTTGTTCTGCAATTTCTGAGCCAGCCGCTGGCTCTGACAACAACGCTATGACTTGCGTAACCAAGAAGCAGCCCGACGGCACCTATATTCTCAATGGTCAGAAGACCTGGGTTACCCTTGGTGGCCTTTCTATCTACACCATGGTTGTAGCTAAGGACGAAGATCCTTCTTACGAAAACGACAAGTACTCTCTGTGGCTTGTTCCTAATGACACTCCTGGCTTTACGGTTGCTCACCTCGAAAAGGTTGGTCAGCAGGCAATTCCTTTCGTAGACCAGTTCTTCGACAACGTAGTACTCACCGAGGATATGCGTCTTGGCGAGCCTGGCATGGGCTGGAAGCTTTTGATGAAGAAGCTCGAGTTTGAACGCTGCTTGGTTGTTGCTTCTTCTTTGGGTCTTGCACAGGCTGCACTGAATGATGCTGGTGCTTATGCTTCTGAACGTATCGCATTCAAGAAGCCAATCGCACATCAGACCCAGATTCAGGAGCACCTCTGCGAGATGGAAAACATCATCCAAAACGTACGTATGCGCCTGTATCAGGTAGTAGACATGATCGACCGCGGCGAATCCACTCGCCTGGAATCCGCTCTGCTCAAGGGCTATGCCTGCAAGGAACTCACTCGCGTAGCTGATATGGCAATGGCAATCTATGCAGCTATTGGTTACACCAAGGAAATTCGCGTTGGTCGCATCTGGGCTGACCTCCGTGGTAACGAAATGGGTGGCGGCACCACTGAGATCATGAACTACATTGCTGGTCGTCAGCTGGTAAAGAAGTACAAGGCAAAGTAAGTCAACCTGATACTTACAAACACCCTTACGTGCAAGCCTCTTCCATACATACTTCTTCCTTGGTTTTAGTTTCTTGCACGTAGTATGAGGCTCCTCAAAATGAGGAGCCTCTTTCTTTAGAATCTTATTATTGCTCTTGAGTTAGCTGCCATTAGCACCCAAAAAGTGTTGCTGACTCTCATTGCGACTTCCCTTGCCGCAACCCCTCGTCGAGCTATTCGGCTCACCCCAAAAATAGCAAAGCACACTTTAATGTTTTCTTTACAGAGATGTTTATAATAAACATTTGCATTTTTCTTATCCAATCGAGGAGTCTGTACATGAAAGCAATCGTAAATGCCTGGACAAGCTTGAGCTTAATCAAGCGTATTGTCATTGGCCTCATTATTGGTGCTCTTATTGGCCTGTTCGGTCCAAAAGACATTATCGTAATAGAGCTTTTAGGCACCCTTTTTGTAAACGCCTTGAAGGCTGTTGCCCCCTTATTAGTATTCTTCCTGGTAATCAATGCGCTCAGCCGCACCAAGTTACCTAAATCAATGAGAACTGTTATCGTTCTTTATGTAATCAGCACCCTTTGTGCTGCTTTCACTGCCGTTTTGGCCTCTTTCGCCTTCCCTATCACCCTTACTCTCGCTGATCCTGGCGAGACCGAAGCGATCCCTTCAGATATTGGCGAAGTTCTCATGACTCTGCTCAACAACATGGTTGCAAACCCTGTTGATGCACTGGTAAACGCTAACTACTTAGGTATTCTCGTTTGGGCGATCGTTTTAGGTATCGCTATGCGCTATACCTCTGAAGCAACACGCGATTTCTTCAGCAATATTTCTCACGCGATTTCCGCCATTGTTCGTTGGGTAATCGCATGCGCGCCTTTTGGTATTCTTGGCCTTATCTACACTTCAGTATCCGAAAATGGCCCAGAAATCTTTATTGAATATGGCCAGCTCCTTGCCGTACTCTTAGGCTGCATGTTCTTTGTTGCTTTAGTAGTAAACCCCTTGCTGGTATTCCTAAATATCCGCAAGAACCCCTATCCTTTGGTACTGCGTTGCCTGAAAGATAGCGGTATCACTGCATTCTTTACCCGCAGCTCCGCAGCAAATATTCCAGTAAATATGGATCTTTGCCGTCGCCTCGGCCTTCACAAAGATACCTATTCTGTCGCAATTCCACTGGGCGCTACGGTCAACATGGCAGGTGCCGCCGTTACTATTTCGGTTATGTCCATGGCAGCAGCTCACACTATGGGTATTGACGTTAACCCCATCACCGCCGCTATTCTCTGCGTTCTCGCCGCAGTAAGTGCTTGTGGCGCATCAGGCGTTGCGGGCGGTTCATTGATGCTTATTCCTCTGTGCTGTTCGCTCTTTGGTATCGGCAATGATATTGCCATGCAAGTTGTTGGTATTGGTTTTGTTATTGGTGTTATCCAGGACTCCGTCGAAACCGCTATCAATTCTTCTTCTGACGCTTTATTCTCTGCAACCGCAGACTACAAAGAGCGTCGTAAAGCAGGCATCGACTTTAAGCCTGGTAAAGATTCACCAGAGTGGAAATCTCTCGAAACGGCTAATGCTGAAGCATCTTCGGATGCCGCATAAATCAGGGCAGACAATTGTAAGCTGCAAGGCGATTGAATCTATAACTGTCGTTGCTTATATTCGACCTTCGATCATCGCTTCAGCTATTTATTAGTTCAGCGAACCACTAGGAGCTCTTCGTGAACTGAACCCCGATAGTGAGACTGGAAACAAAAGTTTCCAGTCTCACTTCCTTTTAGGGGTGATGTTTTGAAGGGCTCTTTTCTTTTATTCAACTCCCAACCCTTTTCAGCACTGCTCTTTCTGTTCTACTCTTTCTTGCTTTCTTGCCCTTTTGTATTTTAATTTCCTTAAACTATAGGATGATGTTTTTTATAAAATGCGCTTTCGCTTTGTCGCGTTGTTTTTTGTAAGCTGCATTGATTAACGCAACTTACCTAAATGACCGCATGATTAAAGACTATATGGAGGGAACTATGGATTCAGCTTCGAACGAAACTACTCTTCCAAAGGGCTTGGAAGGACTTGTTGTTGTAGAGCTTGGCGATTATGTAGCCATGCCTGCCTGCCCACGTCTTTTAGGCGAGCTTGGAGCTACCGTCTACAAGATTGAAACATTAACAGGAAACCTTCATCGTCTTGATGGCCCCGGATTCGGTATGCCTGAACTAGGAATGGATAACCCTGCCTTCGACATGAGCAATGCAAATAAAAAATTTCTCTCACTCGATGTCCGAAGCGAGGGCGGACGCGAAGTTGCGCTTAAGTTGCTCGAAAAAGCTCATATTTTTGTTACAAGTCTTCGCACCCCAAGTCTTAAGCGCCTTGGTTTTGACTACGAAACGCTTCATAAGCGCTTTCCGAAATTAGTCTACGGTCAAATGCGTGGCTACGGCGAACGTGGCCCCATGAAAGATGCTAAAGGGTTTGATGCTACTTGTTACTCTGCACGCGGCGGACTCCTTATGTCTATTCCTCAAGCAGGCGAACACTTCATGCCAGGCAACATGCCTGCTGCTTTCGGAGATTGGAATGCAAGTATTGCTTTAGGTATGGGCCTTATGAGCGCCCTCTGGCGTGCAGAAAAAACTGGCGTAGGCGATCTAGTTACCGTCAATTTGCATCATATGGCTCTTTGGGCGATGCAGGTAGCGGTCGTATCCCAACCTTTTGGTGTTCCTTATCCTAAAAATCGTAATCAAGCAACCTGCCCCACCAACAATTGTTATCGAACCAAAGATGGCGTATGGTTTTTGATCTGTTACGGCTCCTATGATGCTTGGTACCCTTTCGTAATGCGTCTCATCGGGCTTCCCGAGTATGCGGAAGACGAACGCTACACGAACTGCGCAAAGATTAACGAAACGGGAGATGTGGAAACCGTAGTAAAACTTATTGGCGATGCATTCGCGCAGCACAACTGGGACTACTGGGAGGCACTCTTTATTGAAAAAGATGTCCCCTATGCTCGTTGCAATACCATGGATGACGTAATGAAAGACGAAGAAGCCTATGCTAACGACATTCTCCGTCCGATTCACTATGACAGCATCGGAGACCACTGCATTACTACCAGCCCCGTTCGCATGGCTTCTATAGGCGATCCTGAAATCACGCGTGCAAAACCTCTTGGCTACGATACCGTTTCGGTATTGGAAGAGCTCGGCTACAGCAATGCAGCCATTGCAGAACTTGAAGAGAGTAATCAGATTCATTACTTCAAGGGTGAAGTGCCCGCATCACTTGATGAGGTATCGTTTGGCCCAGATAGCCAGCAACGATAGCATATACGAATAGCTAACGGTGGTATCTAGCTCACACGCCAATTACTAGGAGTACAGAGCGTGTAAGATGAATTTCACTCGTAAATTTCACTCGAATACTTGCATTAATAGGACTGGAAAACTTATTTCCAGTCCTATTTTATGAGCAAAAGACTTTCAGTTCAGACTACTTTGAGATCACGCCAGCTTTATCGCAGAGTTTCCTCCCACTGTGCTTCTTTGAAGCCTACCAGCACATACTCTTTGCCAATAATCAAAGGGCGCTTTACCAACATGCCGTTTGAAGCGAGTAACTCAAAAGCTTCTTCGTCGGTCATGCCATCCTCAAAACGCTTCTTTACTCCTAATTCTCTATAAAGCATTCCACTTGTATTAAAAAAGCGACGCAGCGGTAGTCCACTTTTTTCTTGCCAGCTCTTTAACTCGCTTGAGCTTGGATTGTCTTCAACAATGTGCCTATCGGTATAGGGGATGCCATGTTCATCAAGCCACTTTTTTGCCTTTTTACAGGTTGAACACTTAGGGTATTCCACAAATAGCACGGCTTCCATTCCGACTCCTTAAAATCTGACTTATAGTTCACTTGACTTGAAGTTTGACTCTTCGCTTATCTGAGCACTTTCCTGACAAGAATCGGAAGAATCAAAAGAATCGCTTTGTGCTTTTCTCTCGCGCATCTTTGCGGCAGCATCGACCGCCCCAAATGCCAAGCAACAAGCAGCTATGATAACCGCTATTCCCCACATCTTTCGAACCAACCTCAACCATAGAATGCAACAGGATAGTGAGTTTCTTCACCTCTGCGTAGTACGCCCATCATTTCCCTTGTCAACGAATAGTCTTCATCATCAGGCAATTCGTCACGCGAGATCCACTCAGCCTCTTCCAGCTCATGATCATCAAGTGTAATCGAACTTTCCCCGTCCAAATCGCAGAAGAAGCCAAAGAGCAAAGATGAGGACGGAGGCCACGGCTGACTTTTGTAATAGCGCAAGTTTGTAACCTTGAGCCCGACTTCTTCCATTACTTCACGATGAACTGTTTGCTCTACCGTTTCTCCCATTTCAGAAAAACCGGCAATTAACGCATAGCTTGTGTACTCTCGCCCCGCATAACGTGATACCAAAACGCGATCGCGTTGCCTATCTACAATTCCTACGATTACCGCAGGGAACAATCGAGAGAACTCCATACACCCGCACTTGGGACATTGCAGCATACGTTCCACTATTCCATGCTGCATTTTTGTTCCGCAGCGTCCACAATAATGACGCGTGTCGTACCATGCGTGATATTCGTATCCCACCATTCCTGCAAAGGCCCGATATTTTGGTGCGTAGTTACGTAACTGTCCTACTGGGAGCAGCACCCATTCTTCTGTTTCCAACAAAGCATCTAAAGCGCTTTCCTTTATTTCGCAACGAAAGTATGCGGTTTCGCCTACCGTGAACAAAAGAAGTCCGCGAGGTTTAACTCCGTCAGTTCGTACAGGAATAGCACAATCTTCCTTTTCGGCTACTACTTGAGGTCCCACTACCCCTTTTTCTAGCAGAACTTCATAGCTCGGAAAATGAAGCGGTTCATCAGTTGAATCCTGATTTCTTACCACAACCTTATTTCCGCGATAAATAAGTACCCGATCTGCCGGTTCAGGATCCACCCAAGCAAAATCGTTCGAAAAAGAATAAGGTTCAATATCTTGAAACATTACGTTATCACCCTTATCGGCATAACAGATGACTAGATGTTATTCGTATCAAGGATAACGCTCTTTATTGCTCGTGAACACGCCCAAAATACTCTCTTACATGAAAGAGAAAGCCCCCTTACAACGAATCGAAAACTTTTACTAAGCTCAAGAAACAATTGAAAGAATTAAGCTCCAAACGTGCACTGTTTTAGCGTACGCTTGGAGCTATATTGTTACCCTAAATCACTGTATTAAATGCGTATTTCAGGGTTTGAATCGCGTTGTAAGGATGAGCCATGAACCTGAATAATCTTCCTGAATTTATCGATCTTGAACAAGTGAGCGATGGCTGGATTAAAAAATATATCCTTCATTACCGAAAGCCCGATGGCACCCCATACTCTTACGAAAGCTCTTCGCGCAAATCGTTAGAGGCATACCGCACAGAACTTCTTATGAATCGAAAACGCCAACAAGCTGCCCTTGCCAGCACTGAAAATAAACTTGAGTCTTGTGCTGCACCAGCAAATTCCGATGTTTCAGCTATTACATGCGATGCCGTTTGTATGGTTCCTAAACTTCCAGATGGATCTTATCTTATGATCCGTGAATTTAGATACCCGCTTAACGCCTTATGCCTCGCATTCCCTGCCGGCTTGATAGATCAAGGCGAAACACTAGAGCAAGCAGTGGATCGTGAGCTTCGCGAAGAAACTGGTTTTTGCATTCGCCAAAGCGCCGTGACTCCCCTCCGTGCGTTGGCGCAACCTGGCTTTTCATCTACGGGTATGAGCGACGAAAGCGTCCAAGTAGTTTTTGTTCAGGTTGAAAAAGCAGAAGATGCACACCCAGAATCATCAGAAATCATTGAGCCATTTATTGTTCAACCTTCCGAAATCAGAACCCTGCTCAACGATAAAGCGTATCTGATTGGCACCCGTACGCAGCTCATTTTGGAACTATTGGCTCAACAAGCCAGCTAAAGCGCTATGAGTCTAGCTTTGCGCTAGTCAATCGCTCAAATGGGCAGCTAGGGTTCAAGACTAACGAGAATAATTCATACATTCCAATTTCAATTTCATATTTTGTTGCATCTGTGCAATTGTCCTTGATAATTAATCTTGATCATAAAAGCAACATCGGTTCAGAATCCTGAAAGGAATATTTCTATGATCAGGTCTTTTAAATCTACCGATATAGATGAAGTTATGGATATATGGCTTTCGGACAACATAGAAGCTCACCCCTTTGTTCCTGAAGCATATTGGCGCTCAAATTTTCTTTTCGTAAAAGAAGCAATTTTGAAATCAGAAGTGTATGTGGCAGAATCCGACAATGCTGTTGTGGGCTTCATTGGTCTCCAGGATGATTTTATTGCAGGGCTATTCATTGACAGGAACTTTCGCTCTCAGGGAATAGGGAAACAGCTCCTTGATAAAGCAAAACAGCATCACGACAGCTTATCGCCCTCGTGTATGCCGACAATATTCGTGCTTTTGCGTTTTATGAGAGGGAAGGCTTTGCTGCTGTACGACGCAGCCTTGATGAAGAAACAAATAACTACGAATTCCTCATGGTGTGGCCTGATGCCGCTACACCAAATGAAACAGCATGATACCGCTAATCAAACGCAAACACCCTCGCTGGATATTCCAACGAGGGTGTTTAGTTTTACGCAAACGTTTTCTGGCCAGTAATCAAGATCAGCCAAAATTGTGCTGGCCAATCAGCATGAATAGCCAGAAGCGTCTATGGACGAATCACTAGTCCTGAGCAGCAAAAATCTCGATAGATTCGCCTTCAGCCAGAGTAACCATAGCCTTTTTCCAGGTACGAGTAGAACCAGCCTGGAAACGTACGCGCTTTGGCTTGGACTTAACGTTAGCGGTGTTAACCTTTACAACCTTTACGTCAAAGATTGCCTCAACTGCCTGTGCAATCTCAACCTTGTTAGCGGTTTTAGCTACCTCAAAGGTGTAAACGTTGTCCTCCATGCGCATATAGGTGCTCTCCGAAATGATCGGACGAATGATAACCTCGCGAGGATCCTTCATTATGCAAGCACCTCCTCGATGCGGCTCAAAGCAGCGCTCGTGAATACGAGAGCCTTGTTGTCGATGAAGTCAAGCGTGTTAGCTTCAGAAATACCAATAGTGCGAACCTGGTTGAGGTTACGGAAAGACAGATAGGTGTTTACGTCTTCGTCGCCTACTACAAGAGTTACACGACCCGTAAGACCAAGGTTCTTCAATACCTCAACAGCCTGCTTAGTGGAAGGCTTCTCGAAAGACAGGGAATCAACTACTACCAACTCACCATCTGCAAGCTTTGCAGACAGCGCAGAACGCATAGCCAGTTTTACTACCTTTGCAGGAACCTTAAAGGCATAGGAGCGAGGATGAGGACCGAATACGGTACCGCCACCTGCCCATTGTGGAGCACGAATCGTACCCTGACGAGCACGGCCAGTGCCCTTCTGGCGCCAAGGCTTCTTGCCGCCACCACGAACCTGACCGCGGGTCAAGGTGTCGTGAGTACCAGCACGACGAGCAGCGCGCTGGGAGCGAACCACTTCGTGCATTACATGCACGTTAGGCTCAATACCAAAGACTGCTGCGGAAAGTTCGGTATCAGATACCTTCTTGCCGCTCGCATCCTTTACTTCAATACTTGCCATAATCTATAAACTCCTTCGCATCGTTTCTAAGCCATGCGAATACGAACCACGCCGTTTTTGCCGCCAGGAACAGCGCCCTTGAGCATAATGAGGTTCATATCTTCATCAACGCGGACAACTTCAAGGTTCTTGGTCGTTACGGTATCGCAACCCATGTGACCAGGAAGACGAACGCCCTTGAACACGCGGGAAGGATAAGCGCACTGACCTACTGAACCGGGAGCGCGATGGAAGTGAGCACCGTGTCCACCTGGGCCACCGCCAAAACCATAGCGACGCATAACGCCAGCGAAACCTTTACCTTTAGAAGTGCCGGTTACATCAACCTTCTTTACCTCAGCAAAGTTAGCAACCGTAACTTCTTCACCAACCGTGTGCTCAGCGCCATCAGTTACGCGAACCTCACGAAGGTAACGAACAGGCTCTACACCCTGCTTAGCAAAGTGACCAGCCATAGGCTTGTTTACCTTTTGCTCTTTGATGGTACCAAAGCCAAGCTGTACGGCTTCATAGCCATCGGTAGCAGTGGTCTTTACCTGGCATACCTTGTTTGGAGCAGCTTCGATAACGGTTACAGGAATTACCTTGCCGTCTTCGTCGAAGAGCTGAGTCATGCCGATTTTCTTACCGTAGATAGCGTTAATCATGTAATATCACACTCCCCTACAGCTTGATCTCGATATCAACGCCAGCAGGAAGATCGAGACGCATCAAAGAGTCAACCGTAGAAGGGGTTGGATCAAGGATGTCGATCAGGCGCTTATGAGTGCGCATTTCAAACTGCTCGCGAGAGTCCTTGTTTACGTGCGGGCCTTTTACAACGCAGTAAAGGTTGCGTTCGGTCGGCAGCGGAATAGGACCGGAAACCTTAGCACCCGTCTTCTGTGCGGTGTCAACGATCAATTTAGTGGACTGATCCACGATCTCATGATCGTAACCCTTCAAGCGGATGCGGATATTCTCTTTAGCCACTTTAACCTCCATTGTAAGCGGTGGAGCTTAAGCCAAAAGGCTTAAGCGTTACCACCAGCCTTGCTGATAATCTCGTCTGCCACATTCTTAGGAACTGGCTCATAAGAGTCGAACTGCATGGTGTAAGTTGCACGACCCTGAGTACCACTACGCAAGTCGGTTGCGTAACCGAACATCTGGCTCAGAGGAACCTTAGCGGTGATGCTTACTGCACTGCCGCGCTGCTCCTGGCCCTGGATGATGCCACGACGGCTTGGAATGTCACCCATTACAAAGCCGGTGTACTCTTCAGGAGTTTCAACTTCAACAGCCATTACAGGCTCGAGAATTACCGGATCGGACTTCTTCAAAGCATCCTTAATTGCCATAGAACCAGCAACCTTAAATGCTGCTTCAGAAGAGTCAACGTCATGGTAAGAACCATCGATCAGCTCTACACGAATGTCTTCAACAGGATAGCCCGCCAAAACACCAGAGTTAAGAGCTTCCTGGATACCCTTATCAACTGCAGGGATGTATTCCTTAGGAACAACGCCACCAACGATCTTGTTCTCGAATTCATAGCCCTTGCCAGGCTCCTGAGGATACATGTTGATGATTGCGTGACCATACTGACCACGACCACCAGACTGACGAACGAACTTGCCTTCAGCGTTAAGTACTTCGTGTCCAGGACGTTCACGATAAGCTACCTGAGGCTTACCAACATTTGCCTCAACCTTAAACTCGCGAAGCAAACGGTCGATAATGATCTCGAGGTGAAGCTCACCCATACCAGCAATAATGGTCTGGCCCGTTTCGTGGTTAGTAGAAACACGGAACGTAGGATCCTCTTCAGCAAGCTTCTGAAGAGCCAAGCTCATCTTGTCCTGCTCAGCCTTAGTCTTAGGCTCAACAGCAATGTCGATAACAGGATCGGCGAACTGCATGGATTCGAGGATGATAGGAGCATCTTCGTCGCAAAGCGTGTCACCAGTGGTGGTGTTCTTCAGACCTACAACAGCAACGATGTCGCCAGCGGAGCACTTATCGATATCGATACGGTTGTTGGAGTGCATCTGCAGCAAACGACCGATACGCTCTTTCTTGTCCTTAGTAGCATTGTGTACATAAGAACCAGACTCAAGAGAACCAGAGTAAACACGCAAGTAAGTAAGCTTACCAACGAAGGGGTCGGTCATGATCTTGAATGCCAGTGCTGCAAAAGGAGCCTTAGGATCTGCAGGACGTTCATCCTCTTCACCGGTCTCAGGGTTGGTACCCTTAATTGCAGGTACATCGCCTGGAGCAGGAAGGTAATCAACAACTGCGTCCAAAAGTTCCTGAACACCCTTATTCTTGTAAGCGGAGCCAACAAATACTGGGTTGATCTGGCAGTTGATTACGCCTTTACGGATAGCTGCCTTAAGTTCTTCAACGGAAACTTCTTCTTCCATGAGAACTTTTTCCATCAGATCATCGTCGCAGTCAGCTGCTGCTTCGAGAAGTTCCTGATGATAGATTTCAGCATCTTCCTTAAATTCAGCTGGGATTTCATCCATAGGCTCTGGATAGGTCATACCCTTATCGTCTGCCTTGAAGTCCCATGCGGTCATGGTAACCAAGTCAATAACGCCCCAGAAGTTGTCCTCAGCACCCATAGGAAGCTGAGCAGCAACTGCTTTTGCGTCAAGACGATCACGCATGGTCTGAATTGCATGGAAGAAGTCTGCACCTACGCGGTCATACTTGTTGATGAACGCAATACGAGGAACGCCATAGCGTTCTGCCTGACGCCAAACGGTTTCAGACTGAGGCTGTACACCAGCAACAGCGTCAAAAACAGCAACGGTACCGTCAAGAACGCGAAGGGAGCGTTCTACCTCAGCGGTAAAGTCAACGTGGCCGGGTGTGTCGATAATCTGGAAGCGATATTCTTCGCCATCCTTCTTCCAGAAGCAGGTGGTAGCTGCAGCGGTAATGGTTACGCCGCGCTCCTGTTCCTGAACCATCCAGTCCATCGTAGCTGCACCGTCATGAACCTCACCAATTTTGTGGGTCTTACCGGTGTAGTACAGAATACGTTCGGTGGTAGTGGTCTTACCGGCATCGATGTGTGCCATGATGCCGAAGTTACGAGTGTGGTCAAGAGATGCTTTTGCCATATCTAGTCCACTCCTCCTTACCAGCGATAGTGCGAGAATGCACGGTTGGATTCTGCCATCTTATAGAGATCCTCACGCTTCTTGATAGAAGCACCGGTGTTCTCTGCTGCATCCATGATTTCAGCTGCGAGGCGTTCTTTCATGGTGTTTTCCTTGCGCTTGCGAGAGAAGTCAACCATCCAGCGGATAGCAAGCGTAGTTGCGCGGCGAGAGTTAACCTCCATAGGTACCTGATAGGTAGCACCACCAACACGCTTAGGCTTAACCTCAAGCGTAGGACGAATATTGTCCATTGCCTTCTTGAAGACCGTCAGAGCATCCTGACCGGTCTTTTCAGCAACGATATCGAAAGCACCGTAAACAATGCCTTCTGCGACGGACTTCTTGCCGTCTAACAACACCTTATTGATCAGCTGCGTGACCAAGCGGTTGTTGAATCGAGCGTCCGGCTGCACTTCGCGGCGGACTGCTGCTGCACGACGCGGCATATATCTTCCTTTCGGTTTAAACGACTACAAATAGCGTAAATTACACAAATTCTTACTTCTTAGGCTTTTTAGCGCCATAACGGCTACGAGCCTGTGCACGACCATCAACTGCTGCACAGTCAAGAGCAGCACGAATGATCTTATAACGAACACCAGGAAGGTCCCTTACACGACCGCCACGGAGCAGAACCATGGAGTGCTCCTGAAGGTTGTGACCAATACCTGGAATGTAAGCGGTTACTTCCATGCCATTAACGAGGCGAACACGAGCTACCTTACGAAGTGCAGAATTAGGCTTCTTAGGGGTAGTGGTGTAAACACGAGTGCATACGCCGCGCTTCTGTGGGTTGCCTTTGAGCGCCGGGGTCTTCTTTTTGTCGACCTGCTTGGCGCGGCCCTTGCGGACCAGCTGATTAATAGTAGGCAAGACTCAACTCCTTTTCTTTATTAGTTATTGCCTTTCTCTGTTTTCCGGGTGCGTTCTGCAGTTACGCACGCGAAAACACACGTTTCACGGGGAAACGCGAAGATGAACTTTATCACCGGGTATATACCTTGTCAAACGCCACGCATCCGGGCGTATCCATTACTATTTTCTTTATAATCCCAGGTTATTAAGGTGTTTAGCATTTTTTTAGACAAAAAGAGAAATCTTCTTCACGCAATTTGCATATGCCTAATCTGCTAAGCGCTCTTTACATATCTACCGCAAGGTACTTGGTAAATGAGCGCCTTGCCTCTTTGCGCTTAGTTTGACTTACCGCTATTTTGTCCCCTGAAGCCATCACGAAACCTTCTTTTCGCAGCTCGACTGCGTATTCTAGATTCACAATAAAGCTCTTATGACACTGCACAAACTGCCATGGGAGGGCAGCTGCCATTGCGGTAAGCGAGCCGTACATATCAATAACTTCATTCGCTAAATGAAGACGCAGCTTGCGACGCTGGCTTTCTACAAAAACAATATCGAAAAACTTCACTAAGCGAATTGATGAACCAATTTTTACCGGCAAGCTTTTGTTGGTATTGTTTGAAAGATTGGTTAACGCACAAGCGAGAGCGGTATTAACATCCTGCTGCAAAAAAGGTTTTGGCAGAAAAAACGCATGTTCAGTTTCGTAAATTGCAGGCGTGTAGTGATCGAGATCGCCCATGTATACCACTTGAGCGCGAGTGAAATAGCGCCGATATTTCTCTACGATACCAATGCCTTTAGGAGTGGCGTTTTTTCGCGAGAAATTTTCTTCCTCCCCCATCCAAACATCAACAAAAAGCATGCTTGCAATATTTCCGTCCGATAAGTATTTCGCGAGTTCGACAATGGAAGGACAGGTTATAACGTTAAGCACTTCCTTGTGTACGTTTTTTTCGATAAGTGCCTTTAAAAGTGCCGCTTGGTTTTGATTAGCTTCTAGAACAGCAATGTTATACATAGTGCCCCCCCCCCCCGCAAAAATTTAGGTACCCCCCTCTCTGTTTCCGAGAGAAGAACCTCTAGGTCCGGTATGTTCAAACACAAGGATTGTCTTTTCGAAAAACGAAACCTTTATCACGATGTAATAAGGTTTATCAATTAAACAAGCTTCATTCCTTGCGATAAATATCATGGGTAAGTGAGACTGATACTAGCAAATGAACAGGCTTTTTAAACCATTCTTGTAACCATTAAAGCGATTTTATGCACGAATAATACCAACCTGTTGGATAACGTAACGAAATAGAAATTTATCGTAATAAAGCAAAACCTGTCGAATGATTCTCGTAACAAAAAAGCCGATCTGAGAATTTTAGATCGGCTCATGATTTCAGGTTAGTCGCGTAACAGCTTAAAACTTAACGCTAAAAAGAGGTGCAACACATCGAAACGCGCAACAAAACATCCAACACGCAGGACGCCAGAACGTACCACACACCAAAGCATGCAACGTGCCAAAACGTATAGCATGTCAAAGCGTTGCGGCACATCACAGCGCTACAAAGCGCAAGACGTCGTAACACTCAAAACGCTCTTGCAGAAATTACGCTTCCAGCAAAGGAGCAGCAACTTGCTTTTTACGAGACAGTACGCCAGGCATCCAAACTGCAGCAGAAGAATCAATGCCAAAGACTTTATCGATCTTTTTATGGTCGCCTTCAACTAGAAAGTTTGAACCCTCCGCAATAATGTCAGTCACCAGCAGGAGCACAAATTCGTATCCGTTCTTTTCTTTCAGCTCACGCAAGAATTCACGAATTTCCTCTTCACGCTGCATAACCGCATCAAGGGTAACCGTTTCATGCTGAGCAATCAGAATCGTGCCCTCGGGAATCTTGAACTCTTTAGAGTCAGCGGTAACTAAAGTTTTGACATCCATTTCCGCGTCGCCGCCGCGTGCATTGAATACATGCAACCCAAATTCGGTAGCATCCTTTCCAATAATGCCCGCCAAGAATTCAACCTGTTCACGATCAACATCCGTTGCCGTAGGTGACTTCAGAATAACGGTATCGGTCATGATCGCGGAAAGAAGGGTTGCGGCAATACCTTCAGGAATATCAATACCCGCATCACGGAGCTTCAAGGTAACGATGGTAGCAGAAGAGCCTACTGGCACATTAGTGAAGCGGATAGGCTGATTAGTGCTTACATCACCAATACGATGATGGTCAACAATTTCGACGATTTCTGCCTCTTTCAAACCGTCTACCGCTTGAGAAAATTCGTTATGGTCAACCAACGCCACCTTACGACGAGGTTTAACGGCCACATCGGAGCGAGTTACGATACCAACTGCAAACCCATCTTCATCGAGCACTACTGCCTCGCGAAGTTCGTTTGCCATAAGGTCTTCAAACACATCGTTGAACAAGTCATCAGGAGCAACGGCCATAGGACGATTGTCTACCAAGCCCATAATGTCTTGAGTGAGTGAAGCCTGTAAATCTGCCGCGATAGCGCTTGCGGATTGCTCATTTGCCTCTTTTGCTTCGCGGCAAACCGTAGAAATATAGCGCTCAGCAATTTTGCGAGATGAAACCACTCCTGCATATTTGCCGTTTTCATCTGTTACCACGATCGAGCGAATATCATGAACCGCCAACAGCTGAGAAGCCTCAAGCAATGTGGCGCTCCCAGGAAGACTGATCACAGGAGCACTCATAATGTCGCTCACGCGTGCAAAAACATGAGAAATAAGCTGAGGTGCTTCGATGCCATATTCCGAAAGAATAGCTTCGGATTCCTCTGGCAAAGGACCAAGACGACAAGGAATATATTCATATTCTTCTGCATCAGGATTTTGCGCTAATGCGCGTTTCATCATTTCATTTTTATAGTAGGCAAATCCCACCGAAGCCGCGATGGAATCATTGTCGGGATTTTTATGACCGACGACAAGAACGGGCGTAGCCATTCGACCTCCTCTAGCGTACAGATACGCATACATGTACAAATTGACTTTATTGTAAGCGCTCTTTGGATAAAGAGCGCTAAAAAGACCAAAGAATTCGTGAGCTGATAAGCAAATTAGATTTGCGTCTTTTCGTATGCGGCATCAATACGAAGGTTACGCGCATAGATAGCCCAATTCGCCCCTAATGCCGCTAAGTTAAGAAAGTAGACGATAAGCACCCAATTAAGATTCCCGCTCACAAACTTCGCGGCAATACCCGCAAAATAACCCAAGGTGATCAAACCAAGAAATTGCCAACTTGTTCCTGCGGCAGTGCGCGCCTTAAAAGACTTCCATGCATTCATCGGCCATGACAAACCAAAACAAACGAGCATTATCGCTTCAAGTATTTCTGCCATACGAACTAATTCCGCCTTCCACTTACTCTCTCGCCTTCTCCCGAAGAGCACCTTTTCTCGAACATCGATTCTTGCGATCGACCCAAAATTACGTCCGACCCAAAAGAACTCGATGCCCACACAGAAAGAGCACCCAGAGGTACCCTTTGCTCCACAGGAGTATTAAAAAGCCTTGCCTTTGATACTCCTTGTTTTGTTTCAATAATGGTTCGTTAGCCAATTTTCACAATAGGCGCATAATCCTTTAGGAGTTTTTTCGTCTGGCCCGTACGCGAGAATCGCACGTGAAGGGTATCGCCCTCAACCTTAACAATAGTGCCACGGCCAAATACTTTATGGTCTACGGTATCGCCTTTAGCAAAACTCATACGCGCTGCCGCTTTTTTGCCCGCGTTAGGGTTGGTACGTGTCGCAAGCGGTTTTTGACGAGGACGAGAACCTGAAGCGCTTGATTGGCCAAAAACTCGTCCACCGCCTGCTTCCACACCAGAACCCGCAATGCCACGACGACTGCCGCGCTTTTCCCAGCCTGACCCCGAAAAGCCAGCAGACCCCATACCGATATTGTGGCGAAGCTCGGAAGGAATCTCAGCAATAAAACGCGAAGGTGGATTGGCGCTTGATTGTCCAAAAATTTGACGAGTAAAGGCGTTTGTCAGATACAGACGTTTGCGAGCACGAGTGATAGCAACATAACAAAGACGACGCTCTTCTTCGAGCCCTTGCGCATCCTGAGAAGAATTGCCATGCGGGAAAAGTGATTCTTCCATGCCTGCTACAAAAACGCAGTCAAATTCAAGACCCTTTGCGGAGTGAATTGTCATGAGCGTTACTGCCGCACCATCGTCGCTCATGGTATCCATATCGGTTCTAAGCGTTACCCATTCGGTAAAGTCAGCTAAAGAATTTGCCTGGAAGGTGCGTACGGGAGGCTCGCTTTCATTCAATGAAGCATCTTCCCTATCGGGAGAAGGTGCTTCAAATAATGCATCGGCATCGTCGTGGGTTTGAGCATATTCGTCAACAACGCCAAAAAACTCTTGAATGTTTTCGATACGCCCTTGAGCATCATCGGAGCCAACAGCGCGATAGGCATCAATTATTCCCGCCTTATCCACGATCATCTCAACTACTTTGCGAAGATCACCTTCGTAGGTTTGGGCTTCATGGATGAGCGCCACAAATTCACCAATAGCACGACGAGTATTGGGACGAATTGCTTCATCGGCAATACAAAGTTCAGCTGCTTGCAAAAAGGTACATTCTGTCTCGCGCGCTACATAATCAATATGCTCGATCGTGGTACCACCAATGCCACGCTTAGGCGTATTGATAACGCGGCGTGCTGCAATATCATTTGCAGGATTGACCACCAAACTCAGATACGCCATAACATCTCGAATTTCCGCACGATCAAAGAAGCGAGTTCCCCCCACTAAGCGATAAGGCACGCCTGCGCGCAGAAGCATATCTTCAAGCATGCGGCTCTGCGCATTCGTGCGATAAAACACCGCAATTTGGTTATAAGGCATGCCTGATGCGTGTTGTTTTTCGATCTCCGAAGCGATCCAACGACCCTCATCGCGTTCGTCGGTAGCCATGTAAACCGAAATTTTTTCACCTGCTGGCTGAGAGGTAAAAAGCTTTTTGGGCTTTCTGGTCACGTTGTTGGCAATAACCGCATTCGCAGCATCCAGAATATTGCCCATGGAACGATAATTTTCTTCCAGTTTCACCACATGAGCATTCGGATAATCTTTCTCGAAGTCGAGAATATTGCGCAGATCGGCACCACGCCATGAATAAATAGACTGGTCATCGTCGCCAACAACCATAATATTTTGATGGGCAGCTGCCAAAAGCTGCGTTAAAGCATACTGCGCATGGTTAGTATCCTGGTATTCGTCTACCAAAATATAGAGAAAGCGTTTTTGGTACGACGCCAACACGTCTTCGTGATTTTTTAAAAGAAGCCAGCTATAAAGCAAAAGATCGTCAAAATCGAACGCATTCAGCTGACGGAGGCGTTCCTGCAAACGGGTATATACCCGTGCTGCAACCTTCGCTACAGGATCGCTCCCCCGTTCCGCTTCCTGTGCAAAGACTTCAGCTACCTGCAAATCATTTTTCGCCTTGGAAATACGATTTCGAATAGCAGGTACTGGAAAGCGCTTTTCGTCTATGTTGAGCTCTCCATATATTTGCTTCACTAAACGCTTCGAATCGTCGTCATCGTAAATAGTGAAACCAGAAGCAAATCCAAGACGCTCACAATCGGCGCGCAAGATACGCACGCACATACTATGGAAAGTAGAAACCCACATACCACGCGCATAAGGACCGATAAGACCGCCCAAGCGCTCACGCATTTCAGCAGCGGCTTTATTCGTAAACGTAATAGCCATAATTTGCCAGGGCGCTACCCCTAAATCATCAACAAGATGAGCGATACGATGGGTCAGAACGCGGGTTTTGCCACTACCGGCACCCGCCAACACAAGAAGCGGTCCTTCCGTACAAAGAACCGCTTCCTTTTGAGGACCATTTAAGCTTGAAAGATCAATAGGCATACAGGAATCCCTTTCACCTACACGTACGTTTAACGCTCCAATAAACTACCATGCTTTTTGCGTCATCTTTTGCCGTACAGATGTTACCTCTATACGTGTCTCTATCCAGCAGTTCTCTACTTTCTGGTCATCCTTATAAATCGTGACCTTAATAAGACCCCACAATGACGCCGCGCATCTAAGCAATAAGCCACCTCTTAAAGTGTGGATTTGTATTGTAGCGCTTAAATCACTCAAGCTTTAGAGGTTACACAATCTTCTTTCCGAATACTGCCGCGATTTCACGCAACTGTCCTACCAATTCCGTAAACTGAGCGGGCGTTAATTGCTGGGGACCATCAGAAAGAGCCTTTGTTGGATCCGGATGAACCTCGATCATGAGACTATCGCAACCCGACGCTACCGCTGCATAAGCCAACGAAGGAACCAGGTCGCGAACACCCGCAGGATGTGAAACATCCACGCAAATTGGGAATATTGACTGCTTATGAATTACGGGTACCGCAGAAATATCAAGCGTGAAACGCGTTGCGGTTTCGAAGGTACGCAGACCACGTTCGCAAAGCACGATGTTGTCGTTGCCATTCATGGTGAGATATTCCGTAGCAGACAGCCATTCCGAAATGCTACCCGCTAAGCCACGCTTAAGCAAAACCATCTTGTGGGATTCCGCCGTTACCGCACCCACGTTTTTCAGAAGGCTGAAATTCTGCATATTGCGAGCACCAATTTGAAGACCATCAACATAGGAATGCACCATTTCGCAATGTGCAGAATCCATTACTTCTGTCAGTGTTTTTAGTCCGTACTTTTCACCACTGGCCTTCATTATCTTGAGGCCTTCTTCTCCTAATCCTTGGAAAGAATGGGGATTGGTACGAGGTTTAAAGGCGCCGCCGCGAATCCACGTCAAACCCAAATCCGCGATGCAGCGCGCTACTTCGTCAAATTGCTCTTCAGATTCAACAGAACAGGGACCAGCATAGATAGTAATTTCATCGGTCCTGGCCCCGTAATCTGGCAGGGATGAGAGCTTATTGATCACGTGATGGCACCTCTTTCATTACTTTTAGAATGCCTCGATAGATCTCTATTAAGTTTTCGTTGTACATAGGTCCGTCATTGTAAGACGCAATACGCTCGAAAATTTCTTCTTCACGCTTTGGATCATATAAACCCATGTGAGCACTAGGCTTCAAAGCACGAATATCCAATGAATAGCCCGCACGTTCATTCAGGAGAGCAACCAATTTTTGATCCACTTCGTCAATTTTGGTGCGGTATTCCTCAATTTTTGCGAAAGCATCATTTTGTTCCGGCATTCTTGATTCCTTTCCTACCTTGCGTCCAAGTACCAGACGCGTCACTTTACTATAGCAAAGTATAGTATGAGGCAAGAAAAAGCTGGTTTAGCGGTTGATAATGAAGGATTAAGTTACTTTTTCTATACATTCACCAAAATAAGTGGCTATCGATACGAAAAGTAAATAGGTTAGATACTCAAACGAATACTCAAATACGAGTCCTCAAACCGTCGCACAAACATCTTTAAGGTTTCGTTCTTCTGTTGTTGTGGCGTATTTGTGGATGGCCTATTTACGATCGGGATCGTTGATAACAGAAATGGCGAGCAGTGCAATAGAGACCATGATGCCGCACTGGGAATAAAACATATCTGCCTTGCCTAATATGAATGCAGCAAACGTGATAAGAATAATCACGAGCGCAGCAAAGCCACAATAGCGAGAAATAAACGAATTGGTTTTTCTGCGCAGCTTTCTTTTTTCCTCTTCAGGAATCTCTGGAGGTTTTTTCTGTCCGTAACTACTGCTCATAGCAATAGAATACCATTACATCAAGCCTAATGCCTTGGTGCCAAAATAGCCCAGCACAATAAGACCAATAATGATTCGGTACACACCGAAAACCGTAAAATCGTTTTGCTTGATATAGCCCATCAAAAAGCGAATAGCGATCATACCCATTACAAAAGCAGAAAGAATTCCTACCACCAAAACGACAATTTCGGTCTGAGTCATTGCAATGCCATCAAGGAAGAATTTGACAGCCTTTACCAATCCCCATCCAAACATAACAGGGATTGCCAAAAAGAACGTAAACTCTGCCGCTGCCGTACGAGAACAACCGCAAAGCATACCGCCGATAATAGTCGCACCGGAACGACTGGTACCCGGAATAATAGCAAGCACCTCAAAACAGCCGATTTTAAGTGCGGTTTTCCAATCCATTTCATATGGATCGGTAATTTTGAAGAGCGCCTTATCTACTGCTTCTGGATCATTCGGATCAATCGCTTCTACGCGACCATGTTTTCCGATTGGTTTTTCCACCATTCCCAAGACGCGCTCTTTGCGGCGGCGATTATAACGCTCGATAACAATAAAGATAATGCCGTACAGAATAAGCATGGCGGCAACGGTATAAGCACTATAGAAGTTATCGTGAGCCCAGTCATCCAACAGCAAACCAAGCACAGCAGCAGGGACACTGCCAATTACTACCATTCCCCACATGCGCCACGTCTTACGACGCTCTCCTTCATCTTTTGTTCGAGAAACAGGATTGAGCTTGTGACGAAACGAGATAATAACGGCCATGATTGAACCGATTTGGATTACCACCAAAAACAATTCCAGGAAATTTGGTGAAACATTAAGCTGAACAAATTCGTCTACCAAAATCATGTGACCTGTCGACGAGATAGGCAACCACTCGGTAATGCCTTCTACGACACCAAGCAGTAATGCTTTAAGCGCTTCAAGTATCAGGTCTGGCGACATAGTAAATCCTCCGATGTCTACCCTGTTCTTTTTATTGAGCTCTCAACTTTGGCAAAATCCAAAATTCGTACGGGCCCAAAACCTTCAACGAAATCCAAAGTCGCAGCAACGCTCGAAGCCAGCGACAGGGCTCCAAGCTTCTCAGTCGCGCCCTCAGCTTAACTTAGTTATGCCCTCAACTTAATTAGGGCTTTAGCTTCATCAGGGCTTCAGCTTCATTAGAGCTTCGACCCCATCAAGGCTTCGGCTTCCTCAAAAAACAGAGTCGTATATTCCTAGCCGTATATTCCTTTGTGCTATACCAGCATAAATAAACCCACGCAAGGTGGGCTTAAACACTATAAATGCGGAGACTATCCTACGAGAAGAATAAGATATTTGGACCATTTCCATAAAAGTCCCACAGCTTGCAGCAAAACTACACATCAAATGTCATGAAATAGAGAATTTTTTTAAGAAATAATCTTGACGAAACGCAAGAAGGCCACTAATATAACTACTCGCGCCTAAGCTAAAAGGTGCATTCTCAATAGCATAGTTATTGGGGTGTCGTCTAATGGTAGGACAGCGGTTTCTGGTACCGTATGTGAGGGTTCGACTCCTTCCACCCCAGCCACTAAGCATCTATGGCCTCGTCGTCTAGCGGTTTAGGACGCCGCCCTCTCAAGGCGGAGATCGCCGGTTCGAATCCGGTCGAGGCTACCAAAGAATTCAGCCTGCACAAATGTGCAGGCTTTTTTGTGTTTGCAGCCCAGGCGTAGGCTTTTTGACTACAAGTCGGTTTTTGTTCTTTCATGCAGGATTTTTGTCGTGCAAGCTGGCTTTTTACCCTATAAGCCGGCTTTGTTCTTGTAACCCAAAATTTCGGCCTGCAGGACAAAATTTCCAATTTTTAGAGGCATTTTTGGCAAGTAATTTGAGTTGTGCACTGGTGTTGGAAAAGTCAAAAAGAATCAGGAATAGATAAGTGTCACAAAGCGGCAAATTATTGCAACGAAGGCACCAATCGAAAGCCTACCACTTTAGTATTCAGACAGATCTAGTACTCAACCCGTACACAACTCGCTTTACTTGCCATTTTTGAAGGGAAAAACCGGAAATTCCGATTTAAAGTAGACGCGTGCCGCATTCCAGACGGCAACCCAACGCAAAACAAATCAAACGATGAATCAATTGATTACTTAGTTCTGCTTTGTTTTTTCTTGACTCACCTATGGATTTATCCTATAAGTTAGCCTTGGTAAACATAATCGATAAACTGAACCTAGTTAAAGCATCTCAACCTCTTTATACAGAGTGCTTTTGAAGAGCAGTTTATCCCTCTTCTTGAAGGAGACACATATGAACAACGTTGCAATCGTCTATTGGAGCGGCACAGGAAATACGGAAGCCATGGCAGATCTTATCGCCCAGGGCGCTGAAGCAGCAGGCGCCACGGTAGAAATCATCCATTGCTCTTCGTTTACCGCAGATCAATTGGACAACTTTGACGCAATCGCCTTTGGTTGCCCTGCTATGGGAGACGAAGAACTTGAGGACTTGGAATTTCTTCCTTTGTACGATGAAATAGAGCCTTTGCTGGGAGATATGCCTACTGCCCTATTTGGATCCTACGACTGGAATAACGGAGAATGGATGGAATACTGGCTGCAACGCGCCGAAGAAGCAGGGGTTCATGTCATTGGAAATGCTATCGCTAAAGATTATCCTTTCGACGAAGATGCAGCCAAGTGCGAAAAGTTAGGCGAATTGCTCGCAAGCGCGTAACTTCGATAAACGCGCAAATCCGATACTTTTATAGCATCCCTGGTCGTAACCGCCTACAGCTAGTTCTTGTTTCGGACGTTTTGAGTCCTCGGGCGATTTGAATCCCTAGGCGTTTTGAGTCCTCGGGCGATTTGGGGACCCAAACATTTTGAATCCCCAGGCGATTTGAAGATCCAGACAATTTGATGACCCAAACAAAATAAAAATTCCGGGATTGATGGCCGTCAATCCCGGAATCGTTCAAAAAACCTTTGCGTCTGTCAAGCCTTGGCTTATTAAAAATTGATCTACTGGGCCTTGCTCTGTTCTTTTGCTTCCTCTTTTTCAATCTCGCCAGATTCAATCTTGTTTTCAAGATCAGCCTTTGCAATCGAATCATCGCCAGCAGAACGAGCAAGAATGTTTGCGTAAATTGCACCGGAAATGTTGTGCCACACGCTAAATACGGCGCCTGGAACCGCTGCAAGCGGCATAGTAGCAAAATGAACAGTTGCCAAAGAAGTCGCCAAACCAGAATTCTGCATGCCAACCTCAATAGAAAGAGTACGACGCTGAGCTTTGCTTAATCCCAACAAGCGACCAGCTAAATAGCCCAAAGCGTAACCACAAACATTGTGCAGCATTACTACCACAATAATAAGCAGACCAACACTCATTAAGCTCTGAGCATTTGCTGCTACTACTGCCATAATGATCAATGAAATACCGATTACAGAAATCAGAGGAAGCACACGAGAAAATTCTTTTGCGAACTTCTCGAAAAGCTTATTGATAATAAAGCCCGCCGCAATAGGAACAAGAACAACCTGAACAATCGAAATAAACATATCCCATACAGCAACATCAACCGTTTGGCCTGCAATAAGCAGCACCAAAAGAGGTGTCACGATAGGAGCCATAATAGTAGTGCATGCGGTCATGCCTACCGAAAGAGCTACGTCGCCTTTTGCCAGATAGGTCATAACATTCGAGCTTGTACCACCAGGGCAGCAGCCCACCAAAATAACACCTACCGCAAGCTCGGGAGGAAGCTGGAAGACAGTGACCAAAATAAAAGCAAGGCCCGGCATGATGATGAACTGGGCAAAAATACCCGTAATGACAGCCTTTGGCTTGGTGAAAACCACTTTGAAGTCGCCAAGGGTCAAAGTCATACCCATACCAAACATGACAATACCAAGAAGAATGTTTACATAGCTTGTCTTAATCACCGAAGAAACAGGACCAGGAAAGACCAGGGCAATAATTGCTACTAAGAGGGCAATGATTGCCATGTACTTTCCAGCATAATCGCTGATTTTTTCTAATACTTTCATGAATCATCCTTTCAAAACTCGGGGACAGTTTCTTCCAAGAACCCTTTGGCGCTATGCCCCGCACTGCATGGAGCAGAACCACGCTAAACGCAATCTCGCGAAGCACAATCACATGAAGCGCAAAATGCCACAAGCGTTTTGGAATTGTCCAAAGGTATTCCTAACTTTTTTACTATTCAAGTTTTTACTCTGTCTTTTTTGGCACCGTCGTATTTTTGGCGGTTTTTGGAAAAATCATAGAGAGCAGCAAACAATTTGTTACAGTAAGCAGCACTTGTAAAAAGTAGTTTGCAAACCTTGTTACGCTTTATCGGACAGAGCAGCTTTTCAAGCGCGCATTACCTCTGGTGCCACCCATGCAGACATCAGGGCGCTTGAAGGGAAAGAGTAGCTTTTCTAGCGCTCATTGCGTCTGGTGCTCATGCGTAATTAGTTCTAGATAACGGAGCATAAATGGTGTCCTCTTCGTTTTTTTCTCGTTTTAAAGCACTTGTAATAAAACAAAAACGCGTAGTTATTATATGTATTTGCGTTATTTTATTCGTGGAGCTTCTTGATGATGTTCTTGAAGGCGATCTGATGACTCTTGATCGTCTAGCACGTGCCTTTTTCGTAGAAAACTTACGAAGCGACTGGCTTACGCCCTTCATGGAGAGCGCATCAGCACTTGCCACGCCTCTTTCGCTTCTTGTGCTTCTTCTCGTTATTGTCGCGTTCGCTCCCGGCAAGCGTCCCGGTATGTTTTGCGCTTTAAATCTCGTACTCGTGGTGCTTCTTAATGTCATCTTAAAAGAATTAGTTCAACGCCCAAGACCAGAAGATATAAACCTTGTTGTTGAAACGGGATTTAGCTTCCCTTCAGGACATTCCATGGTTGCAATGGCATTTTTCGGCCTATTAGTATGGCTTGTCTGGCACTACGAAAAAGATCGAACTATGCGCCTCGCTTGCTGTGGAGGATTTTCGCTCATTATTCTGCTCATCGGTATAAGCCGTATTTATCTAGGAGTACACTACGCTTCTGATGTTCTCGCAGGATTTTGCGTCTCTCTTGCTTGGCTTGCTTTGTACACCAGCATTGCTGCGCCTCTCTTTCTTCAGGGTTCAAAAGAATCAAAAGAAACTAAGCATCTATCCCCTACTGAAAAACAAGACAGCTAATAAAGCTCTACAAGGATCAGCAAGAGCGAATTACTGGCTTCGTTACTGAAGCCTTTTTTCATTAAAGTCGTCATCAATCGATGCAACAATTTCGGTGTAATCACCAGACTCTGTACGATTGCGACTCATATGTTGATTCTCTGCTTGGCTGGCGCGATCAGCACTTCCTCGCACCCCATCGTAGGCCCTGCGCACCCTTCGAATACGCGCTTCTTCACGAGCCTTTCGCTCTTCGCGTTCCTGACGAGCACGTAGTCGCGCTTCACTTGGCACTCGTTCTTCGCCTGGAATACGCTCTTCGCTTTGCATGCGGCTTTCATAAGGAGTTCGCCTCTCATTGACCGAATGAGAACCATGCCTTGCGGAAAACTCATTCGAACGAGGCACTTGAGGTACTCCCCTTACATGGGAAGCTCTCGAAGCTTCCGTTCCTTGGTTACGCGTCTCTCTCGCGCGACGAGCCCGAGTACCAGCAACGCTTTCTTCATAAGCACGCGCTGCTGCCTCTTCACCTGCCAAAGTTTCCTCAACCCGCTCGGGATGACGATGCAGTTCCCAGCGGATACTGGCGTACTCCCACACTAGCAGCACGAGCAAAATGGTCATTACAATCAGGTACCCAATTACCGCACCAGGCAAACCCGTAAAGTCGATAAGCAAAATAGGAACAAAAAGCGAGAAGCCAAACGTTATTACATAAAGTTTCATAACTGACTTCTGACGTCGGAGAACCGTAATTACCTGATAAATAAAGTCGATAATTGCAGTTACACCGCCAGCCGCTATCATGATATAGCTCAAGCCGCGGAACTGTTCAAAGTCCACTCCGTACATAAAACTCATAACAGGAATACCGATGGTTGCCATCACGAAAATGACCGCCAAGGTAATCACGATAACCACCGCGACAATCGCCAAGATAACCAAGTCGAATCGACGACGTTTTTCGGCATCTGCCCACATCTGAGCCATACGAACAAGAAGTGGCTTATAAATAGATCCCACCGTCAACAAGATCGCTTGCGCAGGGAAATACAGTGCGTTGAAATACAGCTGATTATCGTAAGAAAGAACACCCTCCATGACAAACTTAGGCATGTTATCAATGAGGGCATACATAAACAGGGCAATAAATACGGGGAAGCACTGCTTAAACAGCGCCGCAATACTGGCCAGGCTTCTGCCTCGAGAACGGGGTGTTTCCAAATGAGCAAGGGGGAACGTAAGTACCACAAAAGTCAATGCCGCTGCTACCGCCATAGCGATGCTTGCTACCACTAGATTTCGTGTAATAAGCAGCGCCAACGAGAATACAACAAAGACAACAACAGAACGAAACGCTTGTGAAATTCCCGCGAGATAGAGTTTATCCATCTGCTGCAAGCGCCCTTCATACACATCGGCTAAGCCATCTATCATTTTGTAGGTACAAACCGCCATGCAGATGCTGAACATATTTGGATCATAACCACGCAAAGAGCAGTACCCATAAGCTACCAGCATCATAATGATACAGGTAATCCAACGATTGATTTGATAATCAAAAAATGAGTGCTTTTCTCCGATATCGGACACCTGATAAGTGCGAACACCGTAATTTCCCACAATCATCAGTAAGGTGCCGATGATGAAAGCCATAGAAAACATGCCCGCTTGCTCGGTGCCACTGAGCTGGGTAACTACAATGGTCAAAAAGGGGAATACCATTCCCCATGCGCCCGTGCCGATAGTGTTGCAGATATAATCCCGTGAGGTTCTATGGGAAGCAAATTCTTCCTCTTGGTCAAAAGAACCTTCCGTTACGACACCTAATAAACGATTACACCAACGATTTACTACCCGCTTTATTACATTTTGCTTGCGGGGAGCCCTTCGCTGTCTTCTCCTATCGCCAAACTGATCTGCCTGAGTACGCGCAGACCCTCTATAAGATTCTTCCTGCGATTCAGGTCGAGAAGCACCAGGAAGAGAAGAAGTAATTTTTTGCGTCATTTGACGCGCTTTGTCTATAAAAGAAGCCTGTGGCTTTGATTGTTTTTGATGTTTTCCTTGCATACGAGCTGAATTCGTATCCTCTCTGAGTACGCTTCTCTAAGCGTTTTCAGTTCACGTTCGTGCTCTCTGCGAGCTATCGCTACTCTTGCGGTTACTCTTTCGAGCCTGCATTCAGATTATAGTAGCTAACTTGTACGTACCCTGCCTGTTCGTAGAGCATACAAGAAACAAGCATCGAGATTCCAGGGAAGAACCATAAAAAACTGCCGCAAGAAATTACTCTTGCGGCAGTTGTGCCTAAACAGAAGAACTAAGACAAGGATTAATAAATGCCAAACATAAAGCCCAGTTCGTCATTCCATGCGTCCTCGTCAACGGACCAGGTGCCATCAGCGTTCTTAACAAAATCGATTGCGGTATAGTAGCTCGTCATGTCAGTGTTTCATCCATGGCCTGCTTGTAATATTCGCCCAATCGCTGCGCTGCTTCATCGGCTGTCATCGATTCAGCTTCTCCTGAATTAACAAAATCATTTGCCAAATCGTAGAAGTTGTTCATGAATAAGAAGGAGTCACGCATTTCGAGATCGGCGTACATAGTTGCCGTACCCTCTTCTTCGTCTACATAAACTCCGTCATAGGTGTAATTGAAATCAGTAAGCATCCAGCGAGCCAAATCTTCCGAATTGGTGCCTAGGTCTTCATGAGTTACACCCATGCTCTCTTCAAACCCCTGATCAAGCTCGGTGGCAAGATAGGTAACAATTTCTCCGTTTTGATTTTTAAGCTGCTCAAGTTTCGCAATACCCAAATCGTAGCATGCCTGCTCATCAGCAGTAAGGTCGCTTGTCGACTCGGAAGAAGTGCTGCCCGAATAAGATGATTGCGTTGTTCCGCTTAAGGAGCCACCAATAAGAGATATCGACAAAACCATAGCGATAATAAACGACACTATGGCGCACACGATACCTACAATGCCACAGATCAAACCGCCTGTTGTCTTGCCGTTTTTACCTGTTTGTTTTACGGCACGACGCGAGAGAACAATAGCCACTACCGCCAAAATCACAGCAATAAGAGGACTGAACCACGCGACAGGGATCGAAATAATACCGCAAATCAAAGCCGCCGTGCCCTTAGGCTTCATCCCTACACCTGCACCAGGAATTGATGTTGGTTGAGGTGGTACGTATCCAGCGCCAGGTTGTTGTGGTTGAGGTGCCGCCTGTGGTTGAGGCGCAGCGCCAGGCTGCATTGGCTGCGTTGGCTGTGTTGGCTGAGGCGCAGCGCCAGGTTGCATTGGCTGCGTGGGAGTTTGGCCAGGTTGTGGCGGAACAGCAGGCTGCGGTTGTGGAGTACCTGAGTATGGCTGAGTAGGCTGTTCGGGCTGGGCCGGCTGCGCTGGTTGTGCGGGTTGAGCTGGCTGAGGCTGCGCTGGCTGTGCGGGTTGCGGCGTCACTGGTGCTGCAGGGACCTCAGATGTCGGAGGCTGTACAGGCTCACCAGAAGGCGGCGCCGGTTGATCAGGCTGAACAGGTTGGGTTGGTTGTTCGGCTGGCTGCTGAGGCTGAGCTTGCGGCATTGGCGCAGTTGGCTCTGCAGGCTGAACAGGTTGCGCTGGTTGAGCAGGTTGCGCTGGCTGCGACTCTACTGCCTGATCAGGCTGAACTGGTTGTGCAGGCTGAGTCGGCTGCGGCGCCTGTTCTGGCTGAGCTGGTTGAGATGTTTCTTTTATTTCTTCGCCCGGTTGCTGAGGCTGCAGGATATTCTTATCTTTTTCGTCCATGGCTTCCCCTTCCAATAGGAGAAATCTTCTTACCACAAAGAAGACCCACCCTTTTAGCTTTATTAAAAGACTGCTAAGCAACCTTTTAATAACGAATTACCCTTCTTATATTCACAATTATCACACAAAGGCATCACAAACATGTCAAAAAAGCCTTAATTCTTGTAGCCAAATACGATCATTACCCAAACCCTAAGCTCGAAGTTAGTCAGGCTTTTTCCAATTAATCAGCCGTTTTGTGGTTAATCCTCTTCTTTTTTAAATTTGAGAAACTTTCTCAAATTCGTTGACTCTCTCTCGGTATTCCATAAAATGAGAATCGTTTTCATTTTTGCACCTAAACCTTGCGAAGGAGAAGCAGGATGTCGTCTCCGCGACAATATAAAACTAAACAAAAAGAATTGATTCTCGATTGCATTCGCCTGCATCAAGGCTCTTTTATCACTATCAAAGACGTAACCGAAGCCCTCAGAGCCCGACATGAAAAAGTTGGCACCGCGACGATTTACCGCAACCTTGATCGCCTCGAAGAAGAAGGCATTATTACACGTTGCGTCATCGAAGGCATCGATGGAGTTTGTTATCGCTATCTGCAAAATTCGCCCGAGAATGTCTATTTCTTTCTAAAATGCGAGCAATGCGGCGATCTTTCTCCTATTGACTGTGGAGAGCTTCAGCATCTCTATGAGCACGTCATTGAACATCACCATGTGCGCATTAATCCAGCCAAAACCGTACTGTATGGCTTATGTGAAAAATGCCTCAAAGATGCGGAGGCTTAAATAAATGGAACTTCTCCCCCACCTTCTCGAACACGCTTTTGAAGACACCATCTATTTGGTTCCTTTTTTGCTCGCTACCTATATTTTGCTTGAGCTTCTCGAACATAAGGCAGGCGATAAAGCAGCAGTTCTGGTACGAAAAGCTGGCATAGCTGGTCCTTTTGTAGGATCTCTTTTGGGCGCTGTTCCTCAGTGCGGATTCTCCGCTGCAGGTTCTGCACTCTATGCTAGTCGCGCAATTACGCTTGGCACCCTTTTTGCAGTATTTTTATCTACTTCAGATGAAATGCTTCCTCTGTTTATCGCCGAGCAGGTTGATCCCCTTATTATGCTTTCGATAATTGGAACAAAAATTGCTATTGGCATGATCATGGGATTCGCTATTGATGGAGCTTTGCGCTTACGCGTTCGGTCTGAAGTAAAACATGAAGAGAAACGTTTACGTGACCTTGGTCATGGCGTTTGTTGCACCCACACGGAAAATCACGAGCATGAACACGAGCATGAACACGAGTGTGATCACGGACGTAAGTACAATCACGAACATGACTCCGAGCACGACGAGCACGAGCATGGGCATGCCCACGACCACGACCATGGACATGAGCGCAAAGTCGGAGTCACCTGCTCCCATGAGCATTCCATCTCCTGCGCCAATTCACACAATAATCCCGTTTCTTGCACCTGCCCCCATGGCCATCACCTCACCGGGACAGAGCTCGAACAGCCCTTTTCTCATCATCACTGCCACAATCCCAGCTGCAGCGTTTCCGAAGAATCAAGCAGCTGGAAAGATATCCTGATAAGTGCGCTTAAGCATACGCTTCAGGTGACCATTATTGTATATCTCATCTCATTTGCACTCGTAGCAGTGATGGAGCTTGCAGGCGAGGATGTCATTACAAATTATTTAGCAACGAATCCTGGAATTGCCATTTTTGGATCTGCACTAGTAGGTTTAATTCCTAATTGCGGAGCAAGCGTAGTCATCACTCAGCTTTATCTTGGTGGCATGCTGGGAACGGGAGCAATGATTTCAGGATTACTCGTATCTGCTGGAGTAGGCATTCTTGTTCTCTTCAGCGAAAATCATCGCCTTCGACAAAACATTTTTATTCTTGTCGGGCTCCTTATTATAGGGGTAGCTTGGGGAAGTTTATTTGAGCTGCTAGGCATTACCTTTATGTAGGACCGTGAGGTTTTAGCCCTCTTGCGATATACGACTCTTTAGTATTAGACCCCACCAGCGTAAGGCCTCTCTAGTGTTAGGTCTCTCTAGTGTTAGATCTCTCTAGCGTCTAAAGTTGCTGTTTTTAGCAGGTTGGTACAGAAATCGTCGCAGCAATCATCAGGCCCGCCGCTGTTGCAATCAGCAAACCTATCGCTGCAGCAATGACTCCTAAATCCACCACGGCTACAACAACCACCAAATCTACCGCCGCAGTAATCGCCAGGCCCACCGCTGCTGTAATCGGCAAATTCGTCATCAAAGCAGTCACTACATCTGCCACATTTTCAGCTTGCGTGCACTTTCATGTTTGCGAATTGCAAGTTTTGTCACATTTTGGTCTTGTGTGCATAAAATTAATTTAAAAACAATTCTCAAATTCACGAATCTCTAAATATCGCTTCGAGCTCCATGAATTTATACAACATTTTCTATACTAGTGTTTATTTTTTAAATAAGATACTTCACATTTGTGGAATATTATTCTGAAACGATCAAACACAAAAATACACACGAGCCTAAAATGTGTCAAAATCCAAACCGACCGCTTAAGGCGTAGTTTTAAGAAACAATATCCATCTGCTCAGCGGATGATTCGTTGTTCTGGACACTTCACATCTTCAGCAAGCTGAAGTCATTAATTACTGATCACCCGCATAGCGGATGATTCATTGTTTCGGACGCTTCGCGCCCTCAACAGGCTGAAACTATTAACAAAATGAGGGCGGCAGAGCACAATAGGCTCTTGTCACCCTCTACTCAATTATCGGCAAACAAAGAATTATAAATGGCGTGTTTCTATTCAATTTGTTTCTATTCAATCCCCAACCATTCAAGCCAACGGGGAAATTCCTTTTGTGCTTGATTGTATCCATCAAAATAACTCGAACGTAGCTTTTTAATATCAGTAGTGTTATTTTCGACCGCCATTTTATCGGCATAAACAATATAAGCCTTGCCTTCTGCTGCAAGCTGCTCAAGCTTTTCCAACTCAGCGTTGTAGCGCTCATTGCGCGTCAGCAGCGCTTCGCGTACATAGGGATATTTATGGTAGCTATTTGCAATCATGCGAGCAGAACGACCAATGTCAGGAGCAGGTTTTCTGAAACCCTTCGGACGTGTCAAAATGGCAAAAATCCGAGAGCAGCCTGAATCCAGCGCGAGCTGCAAAGGAATTCCTGCGCCCTGTCCCAATCCGCCATCGTAATATACATGACCATCAATATGGACTGCGGGCATAACAAAAGGCAAGGTACTGCTTGCGCGAACGCGAACCATGAGATCTTTCAACGTCGCCATATCTTCCTTGTGCCAAACGACCGTTTCTCCCGTATCACGATCAAAGCCCTGAATTGCACAAGGAGTAGGATTATTCCAAAATGCGTCAAAGTTAAAAGGAAGTACCCCTCCTGGCAAGCCGGTCTCTTCGTAAATCCATTCAGCAGAAAACATTCCCTTACCTTGTAAAAAAGTTGAGAGCCCGCCAAATTCGGGCTCCATTACTAAATCAACAAAGCTCTCTCGTGTTCGCTGGATATCCCCCGAAAGAAAATTGACCGTATTACTTGCGCCGGCAGAAATGCCACAGACGTAATCAAAAGTTATACCCTGCTCCATTAAGAGAGATGCCATTGCGGAGGTATAGCTTGCGCGCATACCTCCGCCTTCAAACATCAATACGGTATCTGAAGCATGCCGATTCATTTTTTTCATGTCAGCGTCCTTTTTGAATTATTGCTCCATGTAAAACGCAGTGTATTTGCTTAATTTTATCCATCTTACCGCGTATTAAGAGGGCATGCTATCTATCTTCGCTGACCCAAAATTGCCAAGCCCCTATTACAACTATTGAAGGTTCTCTCGAGTACGCATAAGCGCTTCCCCTCGTCTTTCGCTTCTTACCAGAAGAATCGCCATAATTACCGCACAGACAATAAGAGCAGAACCGCCTAAGATTCCTGTTGCCATAGGACCAATAAAGCTGTCTCCGCCTGTATACGAAAAGAGCATCCCCGCTGAAACCATCGCATTAAATCCACCATGCGCCAACGCCGCCGGAATACAACTGCCTGAACGCAGCGTCACATAACTTAAAAAGGTTCCCATTACGATGCACAGTACACACATGGCAAGGATACCTGTTACGGGATATCCCCAATATCCAATCCCGTAATTGTGCCCTAGGATTGTTACTGGCGCATGCCAAAGCCCCCAAATCACTCCGCAGATTAACAGAGTAGGTACAATCTTGAAGCGTTGTATCATCTTAGGAAGCAGGTACCCACGCCAGCCCCATTCTTCACCAAATCCAGTAATAAGATTCAACAGAGGTCCCGCCAAAATACCAACCCCAAGCTGTACTGCAATTAACGCATGTATTTGCTCGGCGCTTACGTCAGTCATTCCCGCAGAAGCAAAAGAGGTAGTAATCATCAGCGCGTCGTCTAGGGTAAAGTCATTCGGATTTAATATGAAATAAACCGCCGCACCAGCCAGAACAAGAAATGAAGGTCCAAACCAACCTAAAAGCCAAAACTTCCATGTTTTCTTAAAAGCAACCGGAAAAATAAACGCGGGCTTGAAGCCTTCACGAGTAATCAAACGAGTGAGAACAACCGCAATTGCAGGGAAAAACATTGCAGGTGCAATAGAGAGTTGCAGCAGCGAAGAGGATGCCAGCCCTCCGTTTACCTCCTGCGCCAATGGGTATGAAACACCAAACCAATAAAGCCAAGTTGGAATAAAAGCAAATGCCAAATAGAGCAAGATTCGTTTCATGTTTTCACACCCCTACCAACACACCAATTACCGCAATAAAAACAATCGTCAGCACAACAAAAGAACCAATTACTAACCAGGAAATCGGACGTGCAAAATTAAAAGTCCACCCAATGCCAAAGCGTTCAGGTAGCACCACGCTTGGATCTTGGGGATTCCAATAAAAGATACCCAACTTCCAATACGAATCATCGTCGGAAAGAATTTCGCTCGATTCGCTCAAGCGACGAATCATCCGCGCACCAGACTGGCCATATACCACAGAGATAATCACGCCCGGAACTAAGATTGCCACTACGAGCACCATGATCACAATTGCCACTTGGCCTAATGATATCCAATCAAGTGCTGACAACATGAAAAGTAGCCCAATAGCTGCAGAAATCAGTACCCCCACTGCCAACAAATACATGGTCTGGGCACGAGCAAACATCCCATACGCAAGTGCAGAGGCAACCGGACGTTGCGGATCAATGGGTTGTTTAGAACGAAGAATCATTACATGACAGACCAAAAAGCAGACTGCCATAAAGGTCTGGACAAAAACAGGAAACCCCACCACTCCAAAAGACTTAGGTTCATAGTCTGTCACATTGCCAGAAAAATCAGCATGCATAGGAATCATGTCGGGCATAAGAGGGTAGCCAACAAATCCAATTAATGCAGTAGAGGCAATAACCGCCACGTAAAGCCAATTCCATTTCAAAGACAAAGGCTTTGGAATATCGCCTTCTCCTGACACTGCAGCATGCTCGTCCCGTTGTGCGACCCAACCTTCTTTCTTTTTTAAAACAGTAACTTTACGACGGTAATAGAGCATTAATCCAAAAGATATAAGGGGAGGAAGAAGTGAGCCCCCTATAAGAAACCAAACCAAAAAGGTACTGCTTTCTGACAAGGAAGCAGATACTGTCGAAAAGCCAACCGAAGCAGACGAACCCTCAGAAGAAGCTCCCAGCAAGAATATTGCTCCCACAATTACACAGTTGGCAATAGTTACAATGAGCATTATCGCTGCATATCGGTGCTTGAACATACGCAAGCGTGCATCGTTTTGAGCAAATTCAGGAACCGTAACCGCAAAGCACTCTTGCTTTTTCATCAACCAAGGGGTTGCAGCAAGAAGCAATCCCATCAAGGCAAATATGACTACAAAAACGAGAGCAATTCCCACAGACATGATCTTACCTCCTACCCCTCTTGCGAATGAAACTTATCTGATAGGCGAGAAGCACCAGAAAGAGAACCGCTACTAAACCTCTCCTGCTTAAGCATCTCCCCTTTTTCATCAAGTCCCAGTACAGAAACGTTTCGTTTTGCGCCCGCAACTCCAGGGTCTCCATACACTTGTGCCACTTGCGTTTCCGCCTCGCTTAAAAAGGTCTGCGCTGATCCCCCTAAGGCTTTATGCTCCTGAACAAGAATTCTCAGCTTCTCTCGCAATTGCTCCTGTGCAATTGACGCTTTTGCGCAGGACTCCTGAAGAGGCTCAGCAACAAAAGCACCCGATCTGCCTCGCATGATGAGATATCCTTCATCGCGCAGTACGGCATATGCTTTATTTACCGTATGCAGATTAACTCCCAGGTCGTTAGCTAAAGATCGGACGCTCGGTAAGCTATCACCTGGGCGAAGAACTCCTTGTGCTATTGCAGCAATTATCTGTTCTCGAATTTGAATATAAATCGGATCTTCAGACATCTTATTTATTCGAATAATCACGTTGATCACCGCCCGAAAAACCAGTCTGTTATATCTGTTATATCTGTTATATATGAAGTATAACAACTAGAACAAAAAGCGTCAATTAAACACTGAGACACACTCCGTCGCATTATCGAGAGAACGAAAGGCCATTTCATAGCCCATAAATATCAATTTAGGCAGTTTTAGCGTGCAAAGAAAATACCTTGCCTCCGTTTGAAACCGAAAAGAGCGCTATACTCCTATTAATGCAAGTCAGAGGGCTTTTTATGTTGTGCAAATAGGTTTTACAAAGAGGGAATGTATAAATCTTGCACAAGCTTATTCAAACAGCATTCGGCGAAAAACTTTCCCGTTGCGTCTTTTATGTTTTAACTGAAGTCCTTTGCTAAGCATTTTCTTGCATGTCATCAAAAAGGGGATCAATGAATAACACAACGCGCGTGGTTAATCGCACTACACCATTTTTACGCAAGCTTCATTCCTTTGCGGGAGTTATTCCTTTAGGAATATTTCTCTGCTTTCATATGCTGGTAAATTATTCTGCCAATTGGGGAAGCGCCCCTTACAATACGGTAGGCACCTTCTTAGCGCACATGCCCTACAAAATAGTGCTCGAAACCTTCATTATTTTCCTGCCGTTATTGTTTCATGCACTCTATGGCGTGTATTTAGCTTTTACTTCAAGCGTTACCGTAGGCACTTTTACCTATTTCCGTAATTGGCGCTATGTCTTTCAGCGGATTACGGGACTTATCGCCCTTCTCTTTGTGGCGTGGCATATCTACGGCACAAAACTTCAAGTTGAACTTACAGGCGTAGACCCCAGTTTTGCCATGGTCGCAGGCATTGTTGGCAATCCTCTCGGGCTTACCTTGTTTGCCCTTGGTCTTCTTTGCTGTGTCTATCATTTCGTAAATGGACTTTGGACTTTTCTGATCACGTGGGGCATCACCCTTACTCCCCGATCGCAAAAAATATCCGAATATATTCTCATCGTTGTATTTTTTGTTTTTGCTGCTTTTAGCATGAAAGCGCTCTTTGCGTTCGTTTGATTGTTTTACTTACCACTTTATCGATAGCCCAAACAGTCCAGGGTACCTCGCTTACCAAATGACCTTTTTATAAAAACCCCGCATTCCTAATTGATTTCCCTGGCATTTGCTTATGACTTTTTTGAAAGGATTTCATATGAGTAAAGGAACGATTGCCGTAGTTGGCGGTGGACTTGCCGGATTAATGGCAACTTTAAAAATTGTCGAAGCAGGACTCTCGGTTAATCTTTTTTCTCTTGTTCCTGTCAAACGGTCTCATTCAGCATGCGCCCAGGGAGGCATCAATGCCGCACTTGATACGAAAGGCGAAGGCGACTCTATAGATGAGCATTTCGACGACACAATTTATGGGGGAGATTTTTTAGCAAATCAACACCAAGTTCGCGGCATGGTTGAGGCTGCACCCCGCATTGTTCATATGTTTGACCGCATGGGAGTTATGTTTAATAGAACCCCAGAAGGATTGCTTGATTTAAGGCGTTTTGGCGGAACTCAGAAGCGTCGTACCGCATTTGCTGGAGCAACCACCGGCCAGCAGCTTCTTTACGCTCTTGACGAACAAGTACGAGCCCTTGAAGTTGAAGGCAAAGTTCATGTTTTTGAAGGATGGGAATTTGTCTCCGCCATCATTCATAACGAAACCTGCTGTGGGATTACCGCCCAAAATTTATCCTCGATGGAAATACGTTCCTTCCCAGCCGAGGCAGTAATAATAGCAACAGGTGGATGCGGAGCCGTTTTTGGGAAATCTACCAATTCAACTATCAACACAGGCTATGCTGCAGCACGCGTTTATAAACAAGGTGCGCTTTATGCCAATGGCGAATTTGTCCAAATCCATCCAACCGCTATCCCGGGAGAGGATAAAAACCGTCTCATTAGTGAATCTGCCCGTGGTGAAGGTGGGCGTATCTGGACCTACAAAGACGGAAAACCTTGGTATTTTCTCGAAGAAAAATATCCCGCCTATGGAAACTTGGTGCCTCGAGATATTGCTGCGCGAGAAATATTCGATGTCTGTGTAAATCAGCATCTCGGAATTGATGGTAAGAATGTTGTATATCTTGACGTATCCCACATAAAACCTGAAATTCTCGACGTAAAACTCGGTGGAATTCTCGATATTTACGAAAAGTTTGTCGGCCCCGATCCTCGCAAAGTGCCAATGCGCGTAGCGCCAAGCGTACATTATTCTATGGGCGGGTTGTGGGTTGATCTCAACCAGCAAACCTCTATTCCAGGATTGTTCGCCGCAGGTGAATGCGATTTCTCTCAGCATGGCGCCAATCGACTTGGGGCGAATTCCCTTTTGTCTGCAGTTTACGCTGGATCAGTTGCGGGTCCTTCTGCTGTCGAATATGTCAAAGGACTTAGCTCGGGTTCTGCAAGCATTTCTTCGCAGGTATTCGACCAGGCTGTCGCAAACGACGAATCCGATTACCGCACGTTAGGTGCTCTCGCAGGACCAATTAACCCCTATGCCCTTCACGAAGAACTCGGAGCGCTCATGACCAAGAATGTAACCGTGGTTCGCAACAATAAAGATCTTGCTCAAACCCTCTCTGAACTCGACAACATAGAAGAAAAATATCATCAAATTGGCGTGCAAGACCACGCCTCTTGGAGCAATACGGTAATACCTTTTGTACGTCAGCTAGGAGGCATGATCGATTTAGCAAAGGTCATCACAAAAGGAGCGCTCAATCGCAACGAAAGTCGCGGGTCGCATTATAAGCCTGAATTTCCTGAACGCAACGATGCCGATTGGCTCAAAACGACACTCGCATCCTACAATGCCAACACCAATGCTCCCGATTTAAGCTACGAGGCCGTTGATATCTCCTTGATCAAACCCCGTAAACGCGATTATAGTCACGCGAAGAAGGAGTCATAAAAATGCCTGACAATAACAACCCTTCTCATACCATTCAGCTCAAAATAAAACGACAAGAAGGACCAGAAGCTACACCGTACTGGGAAGAATTCGAAATTCCCTATCGGCCTCATATGAATGTCGTATCCTGTTTGATGGAAATTCGCAAGAATCCCGTCAACGCCCAAGGCAAACCTACCACTCCTGTTGTTTGGGAAAGTGTCTGTCTCGAGGAAGTATGCGGGGCATGCTCAATGCTCATCAACAACATCCCGCGTCAGGCGTGTTCTACTTTGGTTGATTCTTTGAAACAACCCATAACTCTCGCACCGCTCTCAAAATTTCCTCTTGTACGCGACCTAAAGGTAGACCGAACCAAACTATTTGACGCACTCAAGCGTATTCATGGGTGGATTGATATTGATGGCCCCTTCGATTTGGGACCAGGACCCCGAATGCCAGAACGCAGACGACGCTGGGCTTACGAACTATCGAAATGCATGACCTGTGGATGCTGTTACGAAGCTTGCCCTAACTGCAACACGCGCAATGAATTTATGGGCCCTCATGCCATATCGCAGGTACGTTTATTTAACGCTCATCCAACGGGAGCCATGAATAAAGAGGTTCGCCTTTCGGCCATTATGGGCGCCGACGGCATCACTTCATGCGGCAATGCGCAAAATTGCGTCCGCGTCTGCCCTAAAGACATCCCTCTTACTACTTCAATTGCGCACATGAATCGCGAAACATTCAAACAAAGTCTTAAAAATACTTTTGGAGGATTTTCAGAATAATAGTCCAAGACTTACCCCTGCGACTCATGCCTATTAATTTCATCTCTAACTGCAACAGGGACGCCGAAGCATTCGACATCCCTGTTAACTCGAGGTTCAGTTCAACCGCATGGCATCCTGACCAAAAATTGCATGCTGTACTAAGCTCGAAGCAAATCAGCCGCAACCTCCTTCGCGCAAAGAAGACCATCAGCAAGCGAATTCACCACAAGAGTAGAACCATAACGAGCATCACCTGCAGCATATACGGGCACCTTTAGTGTTTTGTTTTCCTTCATTAAAACTTGATGCGTTTCACCAACCATTACAGGGCGAACACGAGGACCTTCGGTTGTTTCTACTTCAAATGCATCGTAAACACCACGCTCAGGACCATTAAACCCACAAGCCAAAACTACAAGCTGAGCTGGAACAGTGTATTCAGTATCCATCATGCGCTTCGGGGCACCATCGCTCCAATCAAGATTAACAATACGTAAGCCAACTACTCTATTGTCTTCTTTCAGTACTTCTACGGTATCCGCCGTATATGAACGTGGATCTGAGCCATACGTTTCAATTGCCTCACGTAAACCATAATCAGTCTTTTTCACGTTAGGCCATTCGGGCCACTGATTAGAAGCCGTGCGCTGTTCAGGAGGCATAAGATTGTATTCCAGCTGTCGAATGCTCTTTGCACCCTGACGTACCGCCGTAGCCACACAGTCGGTCCCCGTATCTCCACCGCCAATAACGACAACATCAAGACCTTCAGCAGAGACAGTTGTAGCGCGGTTTTCCAATTGACTGCGCGTTTGTTCAGTCAAATAATCAACCGCATAAACCACACCTTGCGCATCTGCACCAGGTGCAGACAATCCACGCGCATCAGTTGCACCTACTGCTACTATTACGGCATCAAAATCTGTGCAGATCTGTGCAGCAACTTTTTCATCTGCCGCATCAACATTGAGCCTAAACTCAATACCTGATGCCCTCAGTTGCTCAATACGACGAGTTACCACTTCCTTGGGCAATTTCATACTAGGAATGCCGTACATCAGCAAGCCACCCGGAGCATCGTGGCGCTCGAAGACGGTTGCACGAATGCCCTGCTGAGTTAAACTCCAAGCTGCAGCCAAACCGCACGGCCCCGATCCAATAACTGCAACATGAGGCGCATCGGCCTTGGGGTGAGGCAAGGGAGCTGGTCCACCCGCAGCCCATTCGTGTTCAGAAATTGCACGCTCGTTATCGCGAATCGTAGTGGCTTCATCCACATACGCTAAGTTGCAGGCAGCTTCACACAAAGCAGGGCAAATACGTCCTGTAAACTCCGGAAACGGATTGGTTAATACCATGCGCTTTGCTGCCTCGTCCCACAATCCGCGATATACCAAATCGTTCCATTCCGGAATGAGATTATGAAGAGGACAGCCTGAAACACGAGCCGCACCAAAGTTCTTTCCGAACTGACAAAACGCCACACCACACATCATGCAACGACTTGCCTGTATTTGCTGCTCCTCTTCCGATAGAGGGATTGTGTAATCATCAAAATCATGAATAGCTTCTTCAGTGGGACGCTCGCCATGATAGTGGCGTCCGTATTCTAAGTACGCTCCCGCTTTTCCCATGGCTAGTTCCCCTTTCCTACTACTTCAAAGGCTTCTTCAAGTGCTTCTTCGTGGGTTTTTCCTTGAGCTTTTGCTGCTGCCACGATATTCAGCACATGCTCATATTCAACAGGTATAACTTTCTTGAAATGCTTTGCCATGGAATCAAAGCGATAAAGCATCTTTATGCCACGTGGACTTGCGGTATAACGCACATGCTCTTCAATGAGTGAACGAATAAGATCCAAATCTTCCGCACAAGGAGCATCAATCTTGACCATTTCTTTATTGCAACGACCCTCGAGAGTGTTGTATTCGTCGAACACATACGCAACGCCACCACTCATGCCCGCTGCAAAATTCTGACCGACTTCTCCCAAGATAAGTGCCGTACCGCCGGTCATGTATTCGCATCCGTGATTTCCAACACCTTCTACCACCAAGGTTGCACCAGAGTTGCGAACACCAAAGCGCTGTCCTGCTAAGCCGTTAATAAATCCGCGGCCGCTTGTTGCGCCATAAAATGCCACGTTTCCAACGATGATATTTTCATCATATTTGTAAGTCGCCGAATCGGAAGGATGGACGGAAACGATGCCGCCAGACAAGCCCTTTCCGAAGTAGTCATTTGCATCACCTGTTACCTTCATGGTTATACCTGCGGGCAAGAACGCGCCGAAGCTTTGACCTGCCGAACCTGCACAATCGATGGTGATAGATCCGTCAGGCAATCCTTCAGGATGCGCCTTCGTTACCGTCGCGCCCAAAATGGTACCTACGCAACGATTTACGTTTGCGATATCCGCATGGAAGTGCACCGGCTCCATATGCTTGCGCGCCTGTTCCGACATAGGAATAAACAAGGTGGCATCCAGGGTCTTTTCAAGCTCCACATCATATTTCATCTCTGGCAAATAGTGACGACCTGCTGCACCAGGAATATGAGCACCAAATTCACAAACCGCTGGAGCCAACACGCTCGATAAATCGATAAGGTTTGCCTTCCAGTTGTTTTCTACCTTCACCTGGCGCAAGCACTCCGGATGACCGACCATTTCATCTACCGTACGGAATCCCAACGAAGCCATAACTTCACGAAGCTGTTCAGCCACAAACAGCATGAAGTTTTCAACGTATTCGGGCTTACCATGGAAATGATTCCTTAAGCGACAGTTTTGTGTTGCAATACCCGCAGGGCACGTATCTTGCTGGCAGTCTCGCTGCATCAAGCAACCCATCGCGATAAGAGGCATTGTAGCGAAGCCAAATTCTTCAGCACCCAGCAAGCAAGCAACCGCAACATCGGTACCATCCATCAACTTGCCATCAGCTTCAAGAACTACACGCGAACGCAAGCCATTGCGCACAAGCGTTTGCTGGGTTTCCGCCAATCCAAGCTCTAGCGGTAAGCCAGCATGCCAGATAGAATCTCGAGGAGCAGCACCTGAACCTCCGTTATGGCCCGAGATCAAGATCTTGTCAGCAGCTCCCTTGGCAACGCCAGTTGCAATAGTACCCACACCTGCTTCGGATACCAACTTCACCGACACGCGAGCATTTTGATTTGCGTTTTTAAGGTCAAAAATAAGTTCTGCCAAATCCTCAATGGAATAGATATCGTGATGTGGTGGAGGAGAAATCAGCCCAATACCCGGCGTAGAACGACGCGCCTGAGCAATCCAGGGATACACTTTCTTACCTGGCAAATGGCCACCTTCGCCAGGTTTTGCACCCTGTGCCATTTTGATCTGTATTTCAATTGCAGACGCTAAATAGCGGCTTGTTACACCAAAACGACCCGAAGCAACTTGCTTGATAGCAGAATTGAGTGAATCGCCATTAGGAAGGGGCGTTTCACGGCGCGGATCTTCGCCACCCTCACCCGAATTAGAACGTCCACCTAAGCGATTCATCGCAATCGCCATGCACTTATGCGCCTCTTCAGAAATAGAACCATAACTCATAGCGCCGGTATTAAAGCGCTTTACGATTTCACTGGCAGGTTCTACTTCATCAAGAGGTACCGCAGTTCGGTCAGTTACAAAATCAAGCAGATCGCGCAGACGAATTGCCCGACCCTCGGGATGCAAGTGCTCGCTATATTCTTTGAAGGTTTCATAACTGCCCTTCTGGCAAGCATGCTGAAGAAGATAAATTGTCTCCGGATCAATGAGATGCTCTTCGCCACCTTGAGGTCGCCATTTAGTAAGCCCCAAAGAAGGAAGCTGATCGGGTGCAGGTGATGCAAGAAGCGCTACCGCATCGTCATAACGTTGGTTTTCTTCGCGCTGTACCTCAGCGACACCTAAGCCTCCTACACGAGATACCGTACCTGCAAAGTAACGGTCAATAAACTCCTGAGTGAATCCAACCGCTTCGAAAATCTGGGCAGAATGATAGCTCTGCACCGTAGAAATACCCATCTTGGACATAATTGCCATTATGCCCGCCATGACTGCCTTGTTGTAATTCGCTATGCCTTTTTCAGCTGAGACGCTAAGCTGACCAGTCTGTGCCAGGTGAGCAATGCATTCGTGAGCCATGTAAGGGTAAATACCTGATGCAGAATAACCAACAAGTGCTGCGAAGTCATGTGCAGAGAGAGCATCACCTGTCTCTATCACAATATCGGCAAAAGTTCGCTTACCTACCCTGATAAGGTGATTATGTACTGCGGCAACCGCTAAAAGCGAAGGAATGGGAACTTCGCCTGCGTCGGCGCGATCGGAAAGAACAATGATGCTAATTCCTTGCGCCACCGCCGCTTCTACTTCTTCTGCCAAAGATTGAAGCGCTTGTTCTAGGGCATTGCCCTGTGCATCCCGTTTGTACACCGCCGAAAAACGCTGCGCTTTAAATCCAACACGATTAATTGCGCAAATGCGATCAAATTGATCCTTGGTCAACAAGGGCTGCTCAAGACGAACAAGCTGACATGCTTTACGGGAGTCCTCCAACAGGTTGCCATGATTGCCGATATAAAGCACGCTCGACGTTACGAGACTTTCGCGCAAAGCATCGATGGGCGGGTTAGTAACCTGCGCAAACAGCTGATAGAAATAATCAAAAAAGGAACGATTTTTCTTCGATAAACAAGCAAGCGAAGCATCGATGCCCATAGAAGCAAGAGGGACACTTCCCTTTTCCGCCATGGCACGAATTACTTCATCTACGTCATCCCAGTGATACCCCAGTTTTGCCATACGTACCGTAAAGGGGACTTGAGAATCTTTACTTGGCTCACTCTTCTCGGGCGCTTCGAGGTCTTCAACTTCGATTTTTTCTTCGCGAATCCAATCTCCGTAGGGCTTTTCTTTTGCATAGCGCATGCGAATTTCTTCGTTCCAATGGACGCGATCAGCCTTAGTGTCTACCTCGACCATCTCGCCAGGACCCAAGCATCCTGCCACCAAAATATTGGAGGGATCAACCTCGATAGGTCCAACTTCGCTCGACAATATGAAACGATCGTCGCGCGTAACGTAATAACGAGCAGGACGAAGACCGTTGCGATCAAGCGCTGCACCAAAGGTGCTACCATCGGTATAGGCAATAGCCGCAGGTCCATCCCAAGGCTCCATAATCATGGATTGATACTCGTCATAAGCACGACGGCGCTCAGGCAAAGCAGTGTTTTTGTCCCATGGCTCAGGCAACAACATGGAGACCGCGCGAGTCATATCACGACCATTCATAACGAGAAATTCCAACACGTTATCCAAAATTGCAGAGTCAGAACCTTCTTTATTGATGATAGGCAGCACCTCTTCAAGATTGCTTCCTAAAATGGGCGAATACAAATTGGGTTCACGGGCACGAATCCAATTTACATTGCCCTTTAACGTATTAATTTCACCATTATGAATAATGTATCGATTAGGATGCGCACGCTCCCAAGAAGGAGTGGTATTAGTCGAATAACGCGAATGCACCAATGCAATAGCAGTTTTCACCGCTGCATCCGAGAGGTCTAGATAGAACCGACGCATTTGCGTAGCTACCAACATACCTTTGTAGACAATGGTGCGTGCAGAAAATGAGCATACGTAAAAGATTTTGTCATTAAGTGCAAATTCCGCATCTGCCGTCTTCTCTATGCGACGACGACACACATATAAGCTTCGTTCAAAATCAATACCGCGTGCTACCTCTTCGGGACGAGAGACAAACGCTTGCAAAATAGTTGGCATGCATGCGCGAGCGGTGGAACCCAAATCGTGAGGATCAATGGGAACTTCACGCCAAAACAAAAGTTTCAAACCCGACTGAGCGCATCCTTCTTCAAAAATGCGCTTAGCAACTTCAACTCCTGCTGCGTCCTGCGGGAAAAACAGCATTGCAACGCCATAATCGCCTTCGTCGGGAAGCAAATTACCATACTTTTGAGCCTCTTTCCGAAAGAAGTGATGAGGAATCTGAAACAAAATGCCGGCACCATCACCTGTATTATGCTCCAAACCCTTACCGCCGCGATGTTCCAAATTGACCAAAACCGACAGTGCGTCATCGATCATTTGATGTGAGCGCTTACCCTTCAGGTGTGCCAATGCGCCAATACCACACGCATCATGTTCGAATTCTGGACGGTACAGACCGCAAGACGCATTAAGCGGCAGTTGCTCATTTTGAGCGAGAGTCGCATTGCGAGTGCAGTCTTCATGCGCTAAATCACTCGTGGTGTTTTGCGCGGAAACCTCACGTACTTCCATACTCAACCTCTCCAATAGACTTCCAGTCACCTTAAAGGTAATACCTTTTGGAAGCCCATTTGGAGTGTTACGCCAGACGTAACACAGGAGAAAAAGGAAAGTAACATATATGAAATGTTTCTGCCCGGTGAACGGGTTATATTGCAAAAATCCTGAATATGCTCGTCTCCTGCCCCCGCGAGAGAAAGGCCAGTCTCACGAGAGAAAAGTCCCGCTCCCGCCTCAACTTCGCGTTTTTACAGGTTCGCAGTATGAGAAAACCCCACCCCCCCAACTTCGCATTCTTGCAGCATCGCAGTATGAGAGAAAAGCCCCGCTCCGAGAATTCGCGATTTCACAGGCCCGCAGTATTACTTTAGGGGTTCTTACACAGAAACCTGCGTGCTAGTATTGCCCCATGAACGATTTCGAAAAAAGATGGCAGCGAATTTCACAATTACTTGCCATGGAGGCAACGGGTAAAGAGCGCCCTATGTTTTCGAGTGGACGCACGCTTTTTGGCATCAAAAGCAGCGTCGAAGAAAAGATGGATCAATTTGCTCGAGAGATCGAAGAGGAACAAGCCGCAAAGCGCAAGGCCGCACATGCCGTCGCCCAAAAAGATGCAGATAGCGCAGATGACACACTGAATTCCGCCACAAAATCGAGCAGTAATTATTCTCTCGAAAGCGGTTATTCTCCGAACAAACCAGTTGAAACAGGCACAGATAAAGCAAACGACACAGGGCATCTTACCGAAAACGCTACAGGATCTCGCTTTGTTGCAAGCAATGCCTACATTCGATCTTCAGTGCAAGAATTAACGGAGCGCGCTTTAAAGCAGGCCATACGGGATGCCAATGCAAAACTTGAAGAGGACTACAAATCAGGAAAAATAACCAAGCGAAAAAAGTTCAACGAGCAGTAGCTACAAGATTTGCCACCCATCCCTTTGCTTTTCGTTTTGTTTCGCGCTTTTGGCTAATCTACGATTCATTTTTTTCGTGCCTCGGGCTGATCTGCGGCTCGTTTTTTGCACCTCGAGCTAACCTACGACTCGTTTTGTTTCACGTTCTGGGCTAATCTACGATTCCGAGTGGGTTATACACCTTACGATAAAGATGACCAAAATGGTCATCAACAAATTGGCAAGTGTTACCGATAGTAAATACGCAGATAACCGTACCAATTCCAACTCCAATAATATGGCCGAGCATAATAAGTCCAAGACCACCTGCAATTATGAGACGCAGACCATCATTGAGCCACTTGCCGCGCCCAAAAGGAAGCCCCGTTATTTCACAAAGCGCCTGCGTACAGCCATCGGGAGGATTCGGCACGAAATTCATGCTCATAATCATGCTTACTCCTACTCCTGTGAGCAGGATTCCTAATACCAGCATGATGATACCCATACCAAGATCTGGGCTTTGAAAAAACCAGAGAACTCCCGAGCTTATAAGGTAGTCATACATATCCACCAGCAGACCCATAACAAACGAAAAAGGTATCTGGAGCGCCATGCGAATCGTAAACTTCCGAAACACAATGATCTGAATGACGATATCAATGGCATACAAAATCATGCAGCCCTGACCAAGCGTTATTCCTGTCGCTTCGCTAAACACAAACGGAATGCAATTTACCGTTGATGCTCCCATATCGCAACGCGTATTCAGTACCACACCAAATGCGATTAGAAATGCGCCTACAACATAGATTGCAAATCGCGGAATTATCTTGTTAACTTTTGCCTCTTCGGAAGTAGATACTTCTGATCGAGAGCTTCTCTTCAATCTTGTTCTCACTAATTCCCCTCACATCATTTTCCGTTCTGATTTATAAAGGGAATTGATTCTTGGTTCAAGCGATTACTTCAAATCGCAATAAAGAAACGAATCAAAGACAAGAAGTGATGTGATGGATTCATCACATCCCAATTCGGAAATAGTCATGACGCAACCGATTTCGCGCATCCAAGATTCCATGGCATCAAGGCCTTCAGCAGCAACTTGTCTCTCGTCTATAAGTAACATCGTGTAATTTGTAAATACTTTTTTTATCTATCTGTCATTTAGAATTGCATTTAGCACTTTTTATGTTCCCTGTGTTAAAGTGGAGAAGACAAATAAGGTACCTGGAGCAAGTTATGACAGAATTTATCCGAGCAAGAAGCAGCGAGCAAAAAGCTCAACGACTTGAAGAAATCAAAAACGTCGCTAAAGCACAATTCGCGACACATCCCTACCATGAAATCACTCTCACTACGATTGCGAGCGATTTGGGCTGGTCGCGTGCTAACTTGTATAAATATGTCACCACTAAAGAAGAGATTTTCTTAGCACTTGTCAGCGATTCCTACAATGCCTACATTGATGCTTTAATGGCTGCATTGCCAAGAGAATGCGGGTTTACCACTGAAATTATTGCGGAAATTTGGGCAGGAATAGCTAACGCTCATCGCGATTATTTCCAATACGGAAATATTCTCTACACCATTATTGAGACCAATGTAAGTGTCGATCGCCTCGCAGAATTTAAGCGCAATTTTTACGATGGCACGATAAGACTTTTTGATCAGATTGAACCTCTCCTTGGAATAAAGAAGGAATATCTTGAGCAGATGTTTATAGTTATTTATCACCAAGGCGTTGGATTGGCAGGAAACTGCCTGAATAATCCTCTGGTTCAGCAGGCTCTTTCCAAGATCAATATCGAGCGCAAACCAATCGATTTTAAAGCGGAAATGCGTGAAATTATTTTGATGACCCTTTCTTGGTACCAGAAGAAGTAAGCACCAAAAACGCTACTATCCCTACCACAACAATACTGATCACAATCGCCGTCGTAGACTGCAAGTGAATCATCGGGATTCCAATGAGCATTCCAATAATGTAGGGAATAAGCCAAACAAGCCACACAAACGTGCTGAACTTATGAAACACCTCTTGACCGTGCTTATTGTGGCGCAGATAGGTGATCGTTGCCCAAGAAGCATGAATAAGCATTAAAACGATGGCAAGAAGTCCTGTTAGCCCATGAATACCGAAATCACCAGCTGCAGCCGCTGCAGCTGAACTTTGCGCTATGGAAGTCATGATGGTGGTTCCTGTTACATCAAAAACCAAACCGGTCCAGAAAAAGAGAACATGGTTCAAACGCAATATTCCTGCTTTTCTTTCTCTGAAAACTCCAATCGTATAGAAAACAAGTGCCAGTGTAATAGATGACGTTGCAAGAATAAGTTCGACACTCATAATATCATCTTCTCTCCTGTCTTTTGAACAATGCTCTTGTTTTCTGAACAATGTTCATTATTGAACTATGTTCATAATAGATCGAAAACTTTGTAATGCAAGCTCTTTCTTTATTTCTTTCTTATATTTTTCTTATTCCAGCACTTCGCCATTACAATACATACAGGCTTTCAAACGAAGTGAGAGGATCCCTATGGGAAACAAGGCTATCATCAGCAAAGACAATATCCTCGAGGTCGCCTTCGCAATAGCCAGCGAGAAAGGTCTTGCCGGCCTAGGCATTCGCGAGGTGGCAGATGCTTGCTCTGTTTCTGTGGGATCGGTATATAACTATTTTCCCTCAAAAGCACATCTCATCTCGGAGGTTGTCGGACGGTACTGGGAACAAGCCCTCGATAAAAACGAATTACACGCAAAGCAAGACGAAGACTTTCTTTCGTTCTGCCACCGCTTATCCGAACGTATGGAGCAACCAATCAAGCACTTCCAGCAAACTTGGTCTGGCCAAATGAAGTCTCTCGATGCTCAAAGCCTTGCCGTAGCGCACGAGGAAGAAAGTTCCTATTTTGCTCATATAGAGAAAGGCCTTCAACTTGTTTTAATGCGTGATAAGACCATTCCCCACGAACAGTTAGTAGGACCCCTTGAGCCATCCCGCCTCTGCGCTTTTATCTGGAAAAACCTCCTTGAAGGGCACCGCAGAAGCGATGGTTCGGTTGAGGTGCTTTTCGCGCTACTCGAACGTCTCTTCGATAAGGGGCCATCACTTCAGTGAGCAAACAAATGCAGGCTTCCCCACCATTCAGCAAAGGAAACTCATGAATACTATCGAACTTGTTGATTGCCACACTCATAGCGTTTTTTCCGACGGGGGAAGCACCCTAAAGGAAAACATGGAAGCAGCCCTGAGCGCAGGCATAACCACCATTGCTTGCACCGATCATTGGGGGCGCCCTGATTTTATTGACTGCTCAATAGCTCATAACCAGCTAAAGCATTACTTGAGAAGCGTCGCTCAACTTCGCGAACACTATCCTGATCTAGAAATAATTAGTGGACTGGAGGCAGACTGGTACCACGGCTGCGAAAATGATCTCAAGTCGCTTCGTGCTACCTTTTCTGGCGAAGCCGATTATCGCCCCACCCTTTTGCTCGGCTCTATTCACTACCTGCAAGAAAAACCAATCGACTGGGATGAGCATACCGAAATATGGGAAGAACTAGGAGCAAATGCTCTGTGGTGTTATTACGCAAAGGAATGGTGCACGGCTGCCCGTAGTGGAATCTTTGATTCGATGGCACATCCCGATCTTCCACGGCTCTTCAGCACTGAAGGATATCAACCAACCATTGATCTAACGCCGCTCTATAAGGAAATGGCAGAAGCTGCTCACGAGGGTAGTGTCCGCGTAGAAATAAACACTGCCGGACTTATGAAAAAGTTTGAAGACTTCTATCCCTGCAAAGCACTTCTGAGTGAATTCCAGGCCACAGGTGTTCCCCTCACCGTAGGATCCGATGCGCATCATGCGTCAAGGATTGGTGCCCACATCGAAGATGCCTATCAGTTTGCTCGAAGCGTAGGATACTCATCTATTGACGTGCCCACACCCTATGGAACCTGGCGTTCCATTCCTCTTGGCTAATACTGCTTCTTCTTTTGGCTTACCAAAACAACCTGCTAGGATAATTTGTCGACCTGCGCCAAATTACCAAACGCACGAATATAGATGCGAATTGCATGCTTGATAGCTTCTTCGCTTACCCCTTCGTCTGCTCCGTGCATCTCGCCCACCCAGTCAGGAACCTTAATAACTTCTGGATCTGCTGGGCCAAAACTTACAGCGTGAGGAAATTCGCGCGCATAGGTAGCTCCACCCATAGTAAAGGGACGAACTTCCAAACCAGTTGCTTCTTGATAGGCATCTACAAGCGCTTGCACTGGAGCGGTGTTTGGATTCACTAAGAATGGGTCTTGATTGCGCGTAATTTCAACTGAAGCTCCTCTTTGAAAAGCAACCTTTTCAAATGCCTCTTGCAATTCAGTTCCCGAAATTGAAGCAGGGAAACGAATATCGTCAGTAAGAATATAAGCGTCACCCATCTTCTTCATGGTTCCAACAATGCTGGTCAAGCTGCCGAAATCCTTGTCAGCGGAAGCAATACCTACTGCCGACCCATCGTTTGATTGAGTCAAATCAGCCACAAATGCAAACCATTGCTGCTCTTCAGAAGAGCAGGCACTTAAGCGCGCGAGGAAATCGGCTAATACTCCTATCGCATTCACCGTGCCTTCCGGTAGCGAAGCGTGTCCACTCACTCCTGTTGCGGAAATAAAAAATCCCTCTGCTTTTTCTTCGAAGGTAATACGATCAGGATTAGCGCAAGTCCTCAAAGCTTCTTCGATATCTTCACGAGTTGTTTTGACCAACGCCTGGGCTAACGCAGGAACTGCATTGGTGGCAATTCCTCCTTCAAAAGACACTACCGCATTGTTTGTACGTTCTTCTACTGTCTCGAAATCACGCTTCAGCGTAACTCCAAACAAACCCTTCTCTCCGTAGCAAAGAGGAAAATCCGCATCGGGGGTAAACAGAAAATCTGGCGAATCATTATGGGCCAAGTAATAGGAAACGTCCTCCATGCCCGTTTCTTCGTTGCAGCCAACGATAAAACGAATGTCGTGATTGAGAGAAATTCCCTTTTCAAGCCAAAACTTAACCGCATATAAAGCGCTCAAGAGAGGAATTTTGTCATCAGCAGTTCCCCGACCAATAAATATCCCGTCCTTGTGAGTAAGCTGAAAGGGTTCAAAGGTCCAACCTATACCCGCTGGTACCACATCAACATGACCTATCACACCAAGCTGCTGCCCGCTTTGTCCAGCAATATCGGCATATCCTGCATAACCATCACCATCGAAAGTCATAAAGCCAAAACGCTTAGCAATCCCTAACATTTCATCAAGGGCTCTGCGCGGACCAGGGCCAAATGGTGCTCCGTCACAAGCATGCTGCTTATCCAAGGAGCTATCAATCGCAATTAAGCGTTCTGCATCTGCTATAAATTCATCCCAATTTTGACTAATAAAGGTTTCTATTTCTTCATTTGTTATTTCGTAACTCACGGTATTCATCCTATATTCTGTGCCTACCTAAAACATTGTTGCACTATTCGGCAGATCTCTTAGTCCCTGCTATGATGACACAGCACCATTTTCTGTGAAAGGACTATCATGACAGACCAGTTTTCACGAAGCCGACTCATATATGGTGATGCCGGAGTCGAATCTTTGCAAAATGCCCGCGTTGCAGTATTTGGCCTTGGTGGCGTTGGTGGACAGGTATGCGAAGCTCTTGTACGAACAGGTCTTGGTTCCATCGATATCATCGATCATGATGTGGTTGATCTCACTAACCTCAATCGACAAATTATTGCTACTCAAAATACCGTAGGAATGCGCAAAATTGATGCCATGGAAAAGCGTCTGGCAAGCATCAACCCTCAATGCAAAATAAAAAAACATGATTGTTTCTTTCTTCCTGAAACGGCACCGCAATTCGATTTTTCATGCTATGACTACATCGTAGATGCCATTGACACCGTAACGGCAAAACTGGAGCTAATCATGTGCGCTAAAAATGCGGGGGTGCCCATTATTAGCGCAATGGGTGCAGGAAATAAAACCGATCCTACCGCCCTACGCATCGCCGACATTTCTGAAACCTCAGTTTGTCGTCTCGCTCGCATCATGCGCAAAGAATTGCGAAAACGAGGCATTGAGCACGTTAAAGTCTGCTATTCAACCGAACCTTCAATAACACCAGACGAGAAACAGGAAAATCAGGAGCAGGTAACAGAAAGTCAGCCTACTTGCGCCGACAGTCATTCAACCCTGAACGCAGACAGCGCAGCTCCACACGCAGAAAGTACAACTCCACATAAAGGTCGTCGTTCAACTCCAGGATCGAATGCTTTTGTTCCTTGTGCAATGGGGCTTGCCCTTGCCGCTGAAGTAGTTCGCTCGTTAACAGATAAAGCTACTAGCACAAACTAGGCTGCAAACAATCATTGATAATGCATGGCCCGTCGCAATGATCTACGCGCTGTTTGTACACGGCCTGTGCACGGTTAATGCGCTGGTTTATGGCTTATCTGTGTGGTTGCCTATGCAACTCTATGCACTAGCTGTACGATGCCTGCGCGATACCAACGCTGCCGGCGCGGTGCCTACACGCTGTCTGCGCACTGTCCGCAGTATACCTACACGCTGTCTGTACGATGCCCGCGCAATTTCCTTATAAGTATGACTTTTTTGGCTTGTTAAGCTTGGTAGTGCTCAGAGCCACACGAACTGCCTCTTCTGGATCATCAGTCAAAACTACAAGACTCGTATCGAGTTCATCGATCATTCCCCGTTCGGCAAGAATGGATTGCGTCCAGTTCATAAGACCACTCCAATATTCTTTACCAAACAACACCATAGGCATATTTGCCACTTTGTGCGTTTGTACCAACACAAGCAGCTCGTACATTTCATCAAGTGTTCCAAAGCCGCCTGGGAAGAAGATGGCTCCCGATGAATACTTGACGAACATCGTTTTTCGAACAAAGAAATAGCGGAAAGTCATTCCTAGATTAACCCACTCGTTGAGTTGTTCTTCATGGGGCAACTCAATAGCCAGACCAATCGAAGTACCACCTGCTAGCGCAGCACCGCGATTTGCTGCCTCCATAATGCCTGGTCCTCCACCAGTAATAACAGCAACACCTTGATTGGCAAGTAAAGCTCCCGTTAAAACAGCCTCTTCATAATAGAGGTCAGTTGGTTCAGTGCGAGCCGATCCGAACACCGCAATAGCAGGGCCAACTTCCGCTAATGCCCCAAATCCATCTACAAATTCAGCCTGAATTCGCATAACGCGCCAAGGGTCTGCATGCAACCAGTCCGTATCATGACGATCGTGAGAGCTTGCGATCAGGTTGCCCGTGGTGTTGTCCTGAGGAATCATAGAACCACGCATAAGTACCGGACCGCGACGATACGCAGCACCAAGAGGAGAATCTTTAGTGTCCGTTACTTTATCCTGAGCAGTTTCAGCAAGAATAGCTGCAAGCTTTTCGCGAAAAGCATCGTCGATCAGCTTCTGTTCTGCTTTCTTTCCTGACTTTTTCTTATTCCCCTTTTTAGCCACGACAATCCCCTCTTTACTTTTTTGATATCACAGTCATAAAGATTTACCGCATTTGCTTGTTATCTCACTATTGTAATGGCAAAACGAACAAACAGGTTTACTCTTCGCTATCTTCAGCAGCCTTAAGCGCTGGATCCGAATGGAGCTCCTCAAACTTTGCTTTCATAGTAGGATTGTTACGCGTCAGTTTTTTAATGGTAAGCGCTTCGGCCTTATCATTTGCGAGGCGAAGATTATTTTCCGAACCAAGTAAAGCTTCTTTAGTTTTCAAAAGATGGTCGATAGTCTTGTCGATTTCATCGATTGCCTTTTTAAACTTCTCGCTTGCCAAACGATAGTTTCGCCCAAACTTTTGTTTGAAATCTTCCATCTCGTTTTCAAAATTAGTGATATCAATATTTTGCTTTTTTACTAATGCAAGTTCTGCTTTGTATTCCAACGCACTTTGAGAAGTGTTACGCAAAATACTGATAAGAGGAATAAAAAACTGAGGACGAATAACATACATTTTCTCGTAGCGATAGGAAACATCTACAATACCGGTATTGTAGAGTTCGCTGTCAGGTTCCAACAAGGACACCAATACTGCATATTCGCAATTCTTTTTTCTACGATCAGCGTCGAGCTTCTTGAAAAAGTCTTCGTTTTTGTGTCGATGAGTTGAATCATCCTGTTCGTTTTTCATCTCAAACATAATGGAGACGAGCTCATTTCCTTCGTTATCGGTTTCGCGGAAAATGTAGTCGCCCTTGCTTCCCGACGAAGCGTCATTATCCTTTTCAAAATAAGCATGCTGAAAAGCCGTAGCACGCAAACGATTAAACTCGATCTCGCAGTGCTGCTCGAGTGTTTCACCAAGCATCTTAGTTGATAAGCGCGCCTTCATGTCTCGATAGCGCTCAATCTCTTGCTCTTTATAGGCGATCATTTCGTCTTTTGCGCGAATCTTTTCTGCCATCTGGGCTTTAAGTTCATTCTCGCGCTGATTTTTTTCCGCCTCTTTAAGTGCTATCTGCGCCTTGCTTGCCTCACGTTCGTGTTCAATTTTTGTCTTAAAAGTGTCGCGCTCGTGGTTTAGCTGAGCGTTGAAGGTATCTCGCTCGCGTTCGATTTGCGCTTTAAGTGCATCACGTTCTTTTTCGATTTCAGTTTTAGCTTGTGCTACCGCCAATTCCTTTTCGACAATAAAGGCTGCTTTTTGACTGTCCAACTGCGTTTCCAGTTCGGCAATACGTTGATCTTTTGCTGCAGCATCCCCTTTCAGCGTTGATGCCAATTGGGCCTGTGCCAAAGCTGCTGCATCTTTTTGTTGAGCCAGCTGTGCTTCAAGTGAAGCGCGCATCTGGTCTGCCTGAGCTTTTAAGGTATCACGCTCGCGCTCGATCTTTGCAACAGCATTTTGCGCATAGAGCTCTTTTTCGTTTGCCAGAGCATCAATCTGCGCCTTTAGCTCCGCTATCACCGCATCACGCTGAGCAAGCCCTTGCTGCATAGAAGCGTCTTTTTTCGCAAGAGACTCCTGAAGTTTTCCCTGAGCCTGAGATTGAGCTAACGCTAGTGCTTGTTCTTTATCTGCCTGCATGAGCTTTTCGCGCTCAGCTAATTCGCGTTGAAATTCGCTATCCCTTACCTGTTTTACGATATCAGCAAAGCCAGATTCATCAACTTGAAAGACTTTTCCGCAATGCGGACATTTTATTTCATTCATAAACGTACCCCTCTACTATTCCCAGGTCATAGAGTACTTCTCTTACACGAGCAGCCAACCACCCTCAGCATAAATAACCTGACCCGTTAAATAACTGGACTCTTCACTTGCAAGGAATAAAACACAATTTGCAATATCGTCTTTTGTGCCACGACGGCCAAGAGGAATTTTGTTACACAGCTCAATTTCTTTTTGAGGATCAGCATACAACGCAGCGTTTAAGTCGGTCGGAATACTCCCTGGTCCCACTGCATTTACGCGAATTCCGTGCTTGCCCATATCGCGAGCAAAGGTTTTCGTAAGAGTAACCACGCCTGCCTTGCTGACATTATAAAGAGCATTATCAGGCACATAGGTTACTGAACTTACCGAAGCAATATTCACCACATTTCCCGTAGTGCCTGCCGCAAGATGATGTTTGAAAAACCACTGACAGGCAAAAAACACCGATTTCAAATTGGCGTCCATTACCTTGTCGTAACGCTCTTCCGTTACCTCACACGTATCTTCCTTCGAATAAATGCCCGCGTTGTTTACCAACACATCAATGGTTCCAAAGGCATCAACCACCGCCTGCAGAAAAGCAGCTACCTCTTCAGGGCGTGAAACGTCTGCCGAAAGAGCCATGATACGGCTGCGATCATCTCCTGCGATTTCCTGCATCAATTCTTCTTTTCCTGTTTTCGAAATACTACAAAGAGCTACCTTTGCTCCAGCAGCATAAAACCGTTCTGCAATGCGACGGCCGATGCCACGCGCCGACCCCGTCACCACTACCACTTTTTCAGAAAAATCGTACGTAATCATGGCAGCATCCTTTCTCGTTATCGCTCATCATACCAATCGTTGCGACTGAGAGTGCCCATGCTTTGGTACAGGCGTTACAAAAAAATGGCAAGAACTGCTTGTTCTTGCCATTTAACCCTTACTTGCTTGAGGTTGTCTCGTTGCCAACATCACGTGCAGCAACTTTTTGATCATCATTGAATCTATCGGCTCGAAGCTGTTCACTGATGGTTGCTTTTTTATATTCAGCAGGCTGATGTACAACAACTTGCGAAAATGGAATCTGAATCTCATGCTCGTCAAAGATGAGCTTCATCTCGCGACGCAAATCACGCGTGAGCTGTCCTCGATCGTTCTCATTACACATAACCACCACACGAATAGTTACGCTGTTATCTGCCAAGGAAACAACACCCTTATAGAAGGGGCCATCCTCAATAGCGGGCAAGCGACGACGAATGTTGGGGAATTCATCTTGAAGAATGCTCTCCACACGCTCGAGCGATTCACCGTATTCGATATCCATATCAACCGATGCATACGAAGACTCTTTGGTCATGTTGGTAACGTTGCTTACCTGACTGTTGCGGATAATAACCACGTTGCCCGACCCATCATTGATCTTAGTGGTTCGAATGCCAATCTCCATAACGGTACCGCTGAAGCTACCTACTTGGATAACATCACCTACTCGGAATTCCCCTTCGAAGATAATGAATAATCCACTCAAGATATCCGATACAAGCTCTTTTGCACCAAACGTAATTGCGATAGACAAAATACCAGCTGATGCCAGAAGCGTTGTGGTGTCGATGCCAATAAGCATTAAGCAGTAGTACACCATGCCAATAATAGTTGCATATTTAATGAAACTACTTAGCAAGCGGCACATGGTTTCACCACGAGCACCAAATACCCCTGCCAGCATATGAAGCAATTTTTGGATCGCTACCGTAATAGTAGAAACCACGCAGACAATCATAACAACTGCCGTTAGCGCAAAGACATTCAATCCGTATTCCCAACCGCCATTGAGAACATAGGCAAAGGCAGAGTCGTCAGGGAATACCGCATCTTTGAAAATAACACCCAGGAAGACCACAACCGCAAAGACCGCCATAAGAGCCTTTACCACTACAACCACCCGTTGCTCAGGCGTTTTGTCTGCCCACTCAAGTGATTGGTACAGCCAACGACTTGTCGCAGATTCCGTCTTCGTTACACGGCCATCAGGCAAAACGGTGTCAAACGTGCGGGAATCGGGATTCCCATCATCCTCAGGTGCCGTAGGAATATTCTCTCTTCCAAAACGCGAACGCGTAAGCTCAAATGCCACCAACATGAAGATAATGATTTGGCAGATCAAGCTGCAAAGCGCCGTCGTAACGGTAATAGGCACGCGCTCGGTCATCAACTCGTTTTCTGGCTGAGCAACATAGATATAGTTTCCGTTCGATTCGAAAGATGAAGCATAGTAGGAAACGCCATCGATCGTAATAAAGTCGTTGTAGCCTGGCTGTAATTGCTTGTCAGTCATACCATGCGCTGTAGCAGAGCTTCCTACCAGTTGCTCATCGGGATAGTACGAGAACGTCTTATCATTCGCATTCACCGCAAAAGCAAAACCATTTTGTCCAATCTTTACACCGTCAAGAATGCTCTCGATCTGAACACTCGAAAGAAGCGTCTCTAAACGATCCGAACGAATTCCGATCTGCACGAACCCATCCGCATTCCCCTGTGCATCATGCAGAGACACACCAATATACTGGCGTAATTCCCCTGAAATATCATCAGGCATAGGATCCTGAATCACGTATTCCACACCCTGCAGAAGTTTGCGGAATTCGTAGCTTTGATCCTCAGGATTATCACTCAAAACAAAATTTGTATAAGAAGAGTTGGTAACACTTAAATTGCCTGAGCCGTCAAAAATGTAGAGGTACTGAACCTGCAGCGTATCTGCCAGCTCTTGCAACTTTTCTTTAGTTTTAAGCTCTGGGTTCTTATCCAAGATATAAGCTGCCACTTCAGCTTTATTCAGATAACGCTCGTTGTACTGTTCAGTAAGTTGCGTTGCCTGCTCGTTAGTTTCGATAATGGTTTGCTGGATGTCAGACGAACGCTCGTTGCTGCTGACTGATTCCGCTGATAGCGAAAAGAGCGTTTGCATATAAAACGTCACAACCGCAACAAGCAAAAAGCCCACAAACGAAAGAATGATAGCTTTGCGTCCAACCGCTTTGTTGTAGCGCAGAGGGCCTATGGTCTTGAAGTTTTCTGGGTTATAACCGCGCTTTTCATCTTCTCGCATAACGAAAAGGCCATAAAGCGCAACAATGGCAGCGACCGAGAAGAAAATAAACAAGATAACGCCTACGGTTAAATTGCGAGAAGCAATCATCTCGCTTTCGGGAACCGCAGATAAATAATAGGTTCCTTCAATTTCCGAAACACCACAATACAGACGTTCTCCGTTGAAGGTAATCCAGGTAAATGTTCCATTCTCTAAATGCGAAGCATCGATACCCGCATCAAGCGCATCGGTACCAATTAGCTCCTCGTTAGGATGGTAAGACACCACGTAGTCTCTGCCCGAAACAGCAAATGTGTAGCCGCTTTGACCAACACTTATACTACCTAATACCGCTGAAATCGAAGAAGTATTGTTAATGAGCTGCTCAAGCTCTTCAGGGTTTTGTTCTATGACCACCATCGTGTTGTCATCGATGCGTGCCGAATAGTAGCGCCAGGTTTGATCTTGGTCGCTAAACGTTACTTCCATTGCTGCGGAGGGCTCACCCGAATCAAACACGCTGCGAAGTTCGTTGTAGCGCTGGTAGGTAAAATTCGCAGGGGTATCTTGCGCTTTAGCGAGTACTTCACCTTCACGAGAAACAATCATAATGTTGTCAACCAAAAGCATGTCTTTATATTCAAGCATCTTGGCTTCAGTTGCTTCGTAGCCGGTATTGTTATGAGCCATAAAAGCAACACTTTGCGCTTTTGATTGATAGATTGCATCAAACGTTTCTGTGTTTTGTTCCTGCTCTGCGCTTGCCGTCTCAAGTAAGCCTGGCAACTCATCCATCTCGCGCTGAATATCAGCCTGGTAATTGTTTATCGAGATGTCATCCTGCATGCTGGATAAAATACCCGCCATGACAACGAGACTCGCTAATACTACTGCTGCAAGGAGTAGCGCTTTTACCTTTAATTTTTTAGACATAGTGCACTCCTTTCCTAATCCCATTTATCAACAAGCGTTGCGATGGTGCCATCATCAAGCATTGCTTGGATAGCATCAGCGACGGGCTGCGTTAGTGCAGAGCCCTTTTGGGTTGCAACGGCGTATTCCTGATCTGCAATACTGATATCAAGGAGCGAACGTTCTTCATTGATAAACGTATCGGTAAAGCTACCGTCCATTACCGCAGCATCGACTTCTCCAACCTCAAGCGCCTGAGAAAGGTCGGCATACGAAGCGTACTTTTTCACATAGGCGCCTTGGTACTGGGTTGCCTCGTCGGTATTCGAGATAATTTCATCGCCAATAATGCCAAGTTCGTTGAGTTTAATCGCCAAAAGGGGGCCCGCATTTGAACCTGACATGATGCCAAACGTTCCATTTTGCAATTGCGCAATATCAGTAATTTCGGAAGAATTCTCCACCATTACTGAAGTGGCATCGGTGTAGTACGCAGGAGAAAAGTCAAAGTTTTCCTCGCGCGATTCAGATACCGAATAGCACGCAATCAGACAATCAACTTCTCCATTGAGCAACTTTTCTTTTCGATCATCAGGCGTAACCGTAACAAGCTCAACATCGGAATACCCCAGGCGATTTGCCATTTCATTTGCAATATCTATCTCCAAACCGTAATACTTGCCAGTTTGCTCATTGAGATAGCCAAAGTTAACGATATCGGAGCGAACACCCACTTTTAACGTGTTGTTCCCTGTTGGCGTTGCAGTATTTCCGCAAGCAGATAAACTCACAATTGAAAACACTGCAAGCAACGCAACCAAAAGCATCGAAATCGTAGCTTTTATACGCCGCTGTGACATAGCATCCCTTCCAAACACAAACGCTCAAAAGCGCAGACAACAACGACTTGTCGTCTTTCCTTCCCAGCACAAACGCTCAAAATGTGGGCCAACAATGATTTGTCGCCTTTTCAAGCACAAATGCTCAAAAGCAAGCTAACGACGACTTGTCGTCTTTTCGTGTCTGTGCAAATTCATAGCGATTTGCTTCCTTTATCCAAACGCGCAAATTAGCTAGTTTTGTTGTCTTCACCCAAATGCGCAGGTTAACAACGGTTTATCCTTCGCCTAAATGCGCAAATTAATAGAGTAATGGCGAGTGGAAGAAATCTTTTTCACATATTCGCGCTTTAACTAAAAGTTGAAAGCGAAATTCTGAAAGGCAAGATTATGGAAGACTAAATTTCGAAGACTGGGATTATGGAAAATAAAATTCTGAAAGGCGAGGTTTTAAGGGCAGAATTTCAAAAGGTGGGCTTCCGTAAAGCGATAAGCCATCGCTCTCCGTCCGCACAAAAGCACCAAATACGAAGTAAAGATAGCTTTTCAGCTTCTCGAAGGTCATACTTATAAGATGTATGTTGGCAAAACAGACAACGCCAACTGCATAAGACCTATGCAAAGGCACAAAACTCTCTGGGAGGGAGTTACCAATATGCACTCGAAGCTCTAGTATCTGCTAGCTTCGGTGCCTTTTGTTCGTCTTTGCACTCATAAATAAAGAAGGATGGAGACTCTTATGGCCGACAATACCATGCAGCTCGTACTCATTCGTCATGGCGAAAGTGAATGGAATAAGCTGAATCTTTTCACTGGCTGGATGGATGTTGATTTGACCGATACTGGTCGCAAGGAAGCAGCTCAGGGAGGTCGTGCTCTTTCTGAAGCTGGTTTCGACTTCGATATTTGTTACACCTCTTACCTCAAGCGCGCAATTCACACTCTTAATCTCGTATTGGAATCCATGGATCGCGAATGGCTTCCTGTGATTAAAAGCTGGCGTTTAAACGAACGTCACTATGGTGCTCTTCAGGGATTAAACAAGGCGGAAACCGCTGCAAAATACGGTGAAGAGCAAGTAAAGATCTGGCGCCGCAGCTTTGATGTTCGCCCTCCAGCGCTCGAAGAAGATGATGAACGCAACCCTCGTCTGCTCGCCCCTTACCGCGATGCCCCTGCAGATGAAATGCCTTTGGCCGAATGCCTCGAAGACACCATTGCCCGTGCTTGGCCTTATTTCACTGAAACCATTGAGCCTCAGATGCGCGCCGGTAAGCGCGTGCTTATCGTTGCTCACGGAAATTCCCTTCGTGCTTTGGTTAAGCAGTTCGACAAGCTTTCGGATGACGAAATTGTTGGGGTAAATATCCCCACTGGCGTACCTCTGGTGTACACCTTTGATCAGGATTTCAATGTGCTCGATAAGCGCTATGTAGGCGACGAAGCAACCATCGCATCAAAGATTGATGCGGTAGCAAATCAGGGTAAAGCAAAATAAACCCTCTTATTTATTAAGACGTACAGACGTGCCCTATAGGCTTTATCAAATAAGCCTATAGGGCACACTTTTACTCAGCAAACTGGGAGTTATACAAATCAGCGTAGGCACCTCCACGTTCAAGCAGCTCCTCGTGCGTACCTTGTTCTACGATGTCGCCTTCATGAAGCACCAAAATAAGATCGGCGTTGCGAATAGTAGACAAACGATGAGCAATAACAAACGACGTGCGTCCCTTCATAAGATTGTCCATTGCCATCTGGATTCGCTCTTCAGTACGAGTATCAACCGAACTAGTCGCCTCGTCCAAAATGAGCATTCGGCGGTTTGCCAAAACCGCACGAGCAATGGTTAAAAGCTGGCGCTGTCCCTGGCTAATATTGCTTGCATCTTCGTTGATTTCCATGTCGTATCCGCCGGGCAACGTACGAATAAAGGTATCGGCAAAAGCCGCTTTAGCTGCCGCCTCTACTTCTTTATCAGATGCATCAAGTCGTCCGTATCGAATATTTTCGCGAACCGAACCCTTAAAGAGCCACGTATCTTGAAGCACCATGCCAAACAACGAACGCAAATCATCCCTATCGAACTCGCGCACATCATGTCCACCAATGCGAATAGATCCACCGTTCACATCATAAAAACGCATAAGAAGCTTCACCATGGTTGTTTTGCCCGCACCTGTCGGACCAACCAGTGCAATTGTTTGACCTTCGGAAACCTTGGCAGAGAAGTCTTTAATGATAGGCGTGTTGGAATCGTATCCAAAGCGAACATGATCGAATTCAACATCGCAGTCAACCTCACGCGCCAAAACCTTTGCCTCTGTAGAAGCTTCCTCTTCAGCATCCAGAAACTCGAATACACGCTCAGCAGCAGCTGCCATCTGCTGTAATACGTTTGACACCTGTGCCAGCTGGGTAATAGGCTGCGTAAAATTCTTTACATACTGAATAAACGCTTGAATGTCGCCTACCGTAATACGCCCATTGATAGCAAAAAGCGCACCTGCAACCGCAACTGCAACATAACCTAAATTGCTCACGAAGTTCATCACGGGCATCATGAGGCCCGATAAGAATTGAGACTTCCACGCCGATTCATACAGCTCGGCATTGGTCTTGCGAAACTTTTCAAGAGTCTCTTCTTCTTTCCCGAAAGCACGCACTACCGCCTGACCAGAAAAGGTTTCCTCGACCTGACCATTAATTGCCCCTAAGCGATTTTGCTGCATGCGGAAATACTTCTGGCTTCGTCCAACCACCACTTTTACCAAAATCGCGGAAAGCGGAATGACGAGAAGCGCAATCAAGGTCATGAACACATTCATGCTCAGCATCATTACCAATACACCGATTATGGTAGTAATCGAAGTGATAAGCGTTGTAATTCCCTGATTCAGATTCATGCCTAGCGTATCCACGTCGTTGGTGATACGCGACAAAATATCGCCGGTGCTCGTGCGCTCAAAATAACCCATGGGCAAAGCGTCCATCTTTTGGGATATCTTCTGGCGCAAAAGATATGTCGTACGCTGCGTAACATGAGTCATCAACCAGCCCTGTACAAACGAGCAAACCGATGAGAATGCATACAAACCCAAAGTGATAAGCAAAATGGTTCCCACCGCAGAAAAGTCGATGCCTCCCGTACCTGCAATCTTCGCACCGATACCCTCGAATAATTCCGTTGTTGCGGTAGAAAGTACACGAGGACCCACAATATTAAACACGGTTGAGGCAATCGCGAAAACGAACACCACACCAATGGCAATCTTGAAGTGACCCATGAACTGAATCAGCTTTTTCATGGAGCCTTTAAAGTCATTTGCCTTTTCGCCTGGCATCATGCCGTGAGGACCACCAGGGCCGTGGCCATGTCCACGATGCCTTCCCGCTCCTGCGCGAGCCGCAATGGGAGAATCGCTATCCGTCTGCACGCCCGATTCGGAATGCATTTTTGAATGGGCTCCTTGCATGCTGGGTTTTACCTTTTCGCCCTTCGACTCGTGCTTTGCCGTTTCGTCATCTGACCCGCGTTTTGCTGCTTCGCCATTTGACCCATGCTTTGCCGTTTCGTCATCTGACCCGTGCTTACTATTCAGCTCTTCAGCGTTCTTCTTTCCCTTAATCTGCTCCTTCATTTACGCGACACCTCCTTTCAGCTCCTCTTCCGACAATTGAGATTGAGCGATTTCTCTATAGGTCGGACAAGTAGACAACAACTCTTTATGCGTGCCTGAGCCAACAAGCTCGCCATCTTCTAAAACCAAGATTTTGTCCGCGTTGAGAACCGTCGCGATTCGCTGCGCAACCACAAGTACTGTTTTACCTGCAGCTTCAGTAGCCAAAGCATGGCGCAAACGCGCATCGGTTGCATAATCAAGCGCAGAAAAACTGTCATCAAACAACAAGACGCGCGCATCGCTTGCCAGAGCACGCGCAATAGACAACCGCTGACGCTGACCACCAGAAACATTAGTGCCGCCTTGGCTTATCTCCGACTCGAAGCCTTGCTCTTTTGCGGTAATAAACTCTGTTGCCTGCGCAATATCCGCAGCTTTCCGCACACGATCTTCGTCCATATCTTCATTCGCATAAGCGATAGTCGACTCTATTGTTCCGGAGAACAAAAATGCTTTTTGAGGAACATAACCTAACTCGCAACGCAATTCGTGCTGCTTCATGGAGCGAATGTCTACACCTCCGACACGAATAGCACCTTGGGTCACCTCATAGAAGCGTTCAATTAGTTTCATGATGGTGGATTTTCCTGAACCCGTCGAACCAATGATCGCCGTTGTTTTACCAGGCTCCGCCACGAATGAAATATCCTTAAGAACAGGATCGCTTCCTTCGTTATAAGCGAACGTTACGTTGTCAAATTCGACCGACAAACCCTTCGCATTCTTATCAAGCTTTTCTACCTGAGATTCTTCAGGATCATGAATGCTGTTTTCGGTGTCCAGTACTTCGTTAACTCGCTGAGCTGCAACGTCTGCACGCGGCAACATAATAGCAATCATGCTAATCATCAAAAACGACATAACGATTACCATCGAATAGGTGATGAACGCAATCGTGTCGCCTGTCTGAATCACTCCAGAGTCAATATATGATCCGCCCACCCAGACAATCAAAACAGAAACGCCATTCATAACCAGCATCATGGTTGGCATCATGAAAGTCATAACGCGATTGGTGAATAGCTGAGTCTTATACAAAGCCGTGCTAGCTTCATCAAAACGCGCCTCTTCGTATTCCTGCCTATCAAAAGCACGAATAACCGACATACCTGTAAGCATTTCGCGCGAAACCAAGTTAACGCGATCAATGAGTTTTTGCATGATCTTGAATTTCGGCAATGCAAGCGCCATCAAAAGCGCTATCACTATGCCAATAACCACAATCGCCAGCACGATAATCCAGCTCATAGCGAGATTAGTTTGCGAGACCATGATGATGCCGCCAATTGCAAGAATGGGCGCATAAAGAACCATGCGCAAAAGCATCACAAGCACCATCTGGATTTGCTGAATATCATTTGTTCCACGCGTAATAAGCGACGCTGCCGAAAAGGATTGCACTTCAGCATCAGAAAAGGAAACAACCTTTTCAAAGAGACGTTCGCGAAGATTACGCGCAATTTTTGCTGCGGTACGCGATGCCACAAAACCTACCGAAATAGAAGCGGCCATCATCAGGGCGGCAACACCCAGCATCTGAGCGCCTAACCAAGCCAGATACTGAAGCTGAATTGCCCCCAGATCCATTCCGAGTGCCTCATATTCGGCCTTTACCGCTTCGATAGCCTGCTGCTGAATAAGCGAATCGTCAATGGCACCATAAGCCTGACGCGCTTGATCTATAAAGGATTGAATCTCTGCCTTAGAAATTGCACCCGATTCATAAGCAGAATAAAGTTGCGCCCAATCAAAAGAGCCCGACTGCATTGCGCTCTGCGCGAGCGCCGTCACGTCACCGCTCGAAGAGGGCGCCTCAGAAGAGCTCAAAGAATAAGCGGCGTTATTTGACTCCCCCGAAACTCCACTTGAAGCATCAGAGGCGGAAGCACCAGAGCTAGAAGCATCGGAGCTGGAAGCATCGCCCATTATGTCAGACATATGCACCAAAACCAGAGGAAGCGCAATGGCGGAATCTAATTCGACGCGATTTTCCTTACCGTATTCCGACAAAGTATAGTTGCGGGCTTCGTTTTCTCCTGCGCGGGTCCCGTTTTCTCCTGCGCTGGCTTCGTTTTCTCCTGCGGTATTCTGCTCATAAGAATCACGAATAACCTGTTCGGTATCCTCACCTGCAAGCATACAAATATAGTTAAACGTATCAGCGCTCATCTCGTCAGGAGAGGCGTGCTCTATACCTCCCTGCTGAATTCCGACGTCAACCAAATCAGAGGTGTAGCGCGGTAGTGACAAATCCGCAAATGCCTGAACAATTAAGAGCAGCGTTATGAGCAGTACCGCCACTTTCGAACTTTTTAGATACTGGATTATTCGCACGCCAAAACCTCCTTGGCAGGCTGATCCGAAGACCTCTTCGCTGACTTCGCCTCACACGTCGTTTCGTACATTTCGGATACCTCGTGACTTGCACAGAAATCTAGTACTCTGCGCATGATGCGCATCAACGTCTGTATATCATCAACACCAATCGCCTCAAACATTTCATTGAAATAGCGCGACCTGACACACTGCGCCTCTTCGACCAAGGCACGCCCTTCTTCGGTTAGCTCGATCACAACCGACCGAGAGTCTTTCTCCGAGCGAACGCGCTTTACTAATGCTTTTTCTTCGAGTGTTTTAAGCGTCTGAGATACCGCACTTGGAGAAACATGGGAATACTTTGCGAGCGCCGTTGGGCGGGCTTCTTTGTGATGAGTTCGCGCTATCCAAATGCACATGAGCGCATGCATTTCGGGTTTCGATAGATTTTTTGGCGTCCAAGCAGAATGAAATTGTTCACGGTGAATTAACCGCATAAGATGAACGAATTCTTCTTTGAGCGCCCCTAGATCCTGAGAGGTACCTTCCATCTCTATCCTTTATTCTCAGACATTTTAAACATAGCGAACGTTATTTTAGACGCTTAATTATTTAGGAGCTAAACAACTTGCTTTTTTCACCAAACTGATACTTAAGGGGCATAGATACTTCAGGATTTGTACCCAAAAATCGGACTTGCCCACTTCGCATGGGTAACTCTTCTCGCGATGCGCAACCTCCCAAGTGTCATGCATATCAGGCTTCCCCAACGTTAAATCCCTTTAGAGTTAGCTCTCCAGCGTCTAAAGTTGCTGATTTTTAGCAGGTTGGTGCAAAAAATGACGGTTGTGCACGATTTTTCTGCTAAAAAGGAGGCAATGAGGCTTCTTTGATGGTCAAATATCTCAATTAGGGTAGTAAATATACTTCAAATTTCCCGTATTACCTCTCTAGCGAACGCACAACCGTCATTTTCTGCACCAACCTGTCAATTTTTAAGAAGTTTATCGTGGGTAACTCTAAAGTTGATGGCAGGCCTCAAAACGCAAACAGGCTTTTCCCTTATAACCTGAATCATGCAGACAAATTATCAATCATCCGCTAAGAGGATGGTTCATTATTTCGGACGATTCTCATCCTTAACGGGCTGAAGCCATTAACCAAAAAAAATCTCGTTTATCTCAGTTGAGATAAACGAGATTTCGTATCGACGCATGACTAAAGTTCGTCACAGAACCAATTAAACTTTTCCCACTGATTACAAAACAACTTTCTTAATTGCTGTCATCAATTCCTCGTAAGTCTCAAAAGCAGGAATTTCAGGATTGTCTGCCTTAATGGAATCGGTGCTCTTAAAAAGAAAACCTGCTTTGCTTGCACGGATCATTCCTAAATCATTAAAGCTATCCCCTGCTGCTACCGTTTCTAAACCTGCATTCTGCAACGCACGAACGGTAGTCAGTTTGGATTGATCGCAACGCATCTTAAAGCCCGTCACTTCACCCGTTTCTGCGACCTCTAATTCATTACAGAAAAGCGTGGGCCATCCGAGCTTTTTCATCAGTGGTTGAGCAAACTGAGTAAAGGTATCGCTAATAATGATTACCTGACAAAATGAACGAAGCTCATCAAGAAACTCTTTAGCGCCAGGCATAGGATCAATGGTGGCAATAACGTCTTGAATCTCTTTGAGCCCCAGATTATGCTCCTTCAAAATATCAAGTCGAAACTTCATGAGCTTATCGTAGTCAGGTTCATCGCGCGTTGTGCGCTTCAATTCGGGAATTCCGGTAGCTTCTGCAAAGGCGATCCAAATTTCTGGAACAAGAACCCCTTCAAGATCAAGGCAGGTTACATACATGGCAAATCCTCTTTCTCAATACCTCATTACGTAGCACTTCAAACAAAGCCTCAAAAGCCTGAAACTACCACCCTGCATTCGCAAAGTATCTCACGCTCTTTTCTCGTTGACAGCTTACCCGAAATGGATAGCTTTTCACAAAATAGAAAAGGCTTTTAGCTAAGCGGCTTAAAGTATCCCCCTATTGCCCCTGTTCCGTTGCGTAAACGGTAGCAATTTGCTACTGAACGACTATCATTTCCCCCTTCGTACCCTGCATCAGACCGTTAATCGACCAAGGCTAAACATAATCCCATCTCTCATTAGTATGAGTACGTTAAAAAATGTAAGTCATTTCTTAGATGGTTTATCTCGAATTCGGATTGATTTTCATCGAGATTCGCTCGAAACACCAACTCAGAAACGACTTATAAAACAATAACTTGTACCCGATTTGAAAGAGAGTTTCTATGTTTCAAGCTGTGGTTGATCCTGTTGCAGGCAACCTTGCCCTCTCGGCATTGGTAGCGTGCATTCCGCTTGCAGCATTCTTCATCATGCTTGTTGGCGTGAAAGCGAAAGCGCATGTGTCTGCAGCCATCGCTCTTTTTGTTGCATTTTTGGTTGCAGTATTTGCCTTCCAGATGCCTGCACATCTTGCATTCCTCTCGGGCTTGCAAGGCGCTTGCTACGGCGCATTCCCTATCGTATTCATCATTATCATGGCGGTTTGGTTCTATGAAGTAACCTCTGTTTCGGGTCGCTCCGAAGACTTCAAGAGCCTCTTCGATATCGTTGGCGGTGGCGATATTCGCGTCCAGGCAGTACTGATCGCCTTTTGCTTTGGTGGTTTGCTCGAAGCACTCGCTGGATTCGGTGCCCCTATCGCAATTACTGCAACGATGATCTTGGCTCTAGGCGTTAAGCCTATGAAAGCAGCTCTTGCTGTTTTGATTGCCAATACCGCACCTGTTGCTTACGGTGCCGCTGGTACGCCAATCACTACAGCAGGTAACATGGTTGCCTCAGGTGACGCTTCTGTAGCTTTGGAAACCGCTCAGCATGTTGCGGCTCTTGTTGGTTATCAGGCTCCTCTGTTTGCCTTGGTAGTGCCTTTGCTTGTTTTGCTGATTCTCGATGGTCGCAAGGGTCTTCGTGATTGCTGGCTGCACGCTTTAGTTATTGGCGCTTCTTTCGCGATCGTTCAGTGGTGGTGTTCCAACCACTTTGCATACGAGTTGACCGACGTTTGTGCTGCACTGGTATCTCTGGGTGTAAGCGTAATCTTCTTGAAGTTCGTTAAGCCTAAGAATGTAAACGAAGCTCGTGAACGCTTTGGCATGGCTCCTCTTCATGAAGCTGAAGCAACCAATCTCCCTGCTGTTCGCGCATGGATGGCTTTGGTTCCCTACATTATCGTTGTAGCAGTATTTGCAGTATGCAAGCTTGGTATCCCTACCCTTTTGGCAAGCACCGACATCAAGATTCCTTTCCCAGGACTTGCAGGAAATGTGTTGAATGCTGCTGGTGCAGATCCTGGAACTACCTACACCTTAAACCTGCTTTCTAATCCCGGCACGATGCTCTTTATTGCTGCAGTACTGACCACCATCGTATACGCTCTCTTCACCAATAAGGGAATGTTCAAAATTACGTTAGGGTCTTCGTTTAAGCAGCTTGGCCAAACCTTTGTTGCAATGCGTTTCTCCTCTTTGACCATCGTGCTTGTTCTGGGTCTTGCTTACATCATGAACTTCTCTGGCCAGACCATTTCCATTGGTCAGTTCTTGGCAAGCACCGGTGCAGTATTCGCTCTGCTCTCCCCAATGCTTGGCTGGGTTGGCACTGCCGTTACTGGTTCGGACACCTCTGCAAACGCTTTGTTCTCCAGCTTGCAGTACGAAGCTGCGCAGTCCAATGCTTCCTTAGCTCATGTAACGCCCGACTTGTTCTTGGCTTCTAATACCATGGGTGGCGTTATTGGCAAGATGATTTCGCCTCAGTCTTTAGCGATCGCTGCAGTTACTACGGGCGAGACGGAGTCAAACCTGTTCAAGAAAGTTATTCCTTGGAGTATTGGTATGTTGGCAGTACTTTGCGTGTTGGTGTTCTTGCAGTCTCACGCACTGTCCTTCATCCTGCCTTAGGCTCCACAGACATCCTTATTCCTCTTCGACGAAGAGTTCCCAACGGGCCAGAGTTATCTCTGGCCCGTTTTTTTGTTACACGGATTTCGTTGCGCGTTTCGCCACAGGGCGTGTTATCTCAGGGTGCGTTACCGCAGGGCGCGTTGCCACAGTACTCGTTGCCTCAGGGCGCGTTTTCTTTTCGCCCGCCACTCGTGTTGCCACAGGGCGTGTTGTCACGAGTTTGCCGCGGGACGTGTTTTCTCTTCGCTTTCCGCTGCGTTCGCCATAACCTTATCCTTCTTTCGAGGCAGAGGATTTACGGTTTACAAACGAAAACTGAGAGATGAACAATCCAACGATTGTAAGAACCACACCACACAAGGCCAAAGGAACCAAACGCTCGTCCAAAACAATCCACGAAGCAACTGCCGTAATTACGGGCACCAGATAGATATACACGCTCGTCACTACCGATCCCAACCGCTTGACTGAAAAATTCCACGTGACAAAACAGGCTGCTGAAGCGCCCAAACCCAAAAATAACAAGTTGCCTATATTGATTGGGTTCAAAAAGGCTGCCACGTCGGGTGCAAACCCAAGCAAGGGCAAAAACGGAATCATTAAAAGCAGACCGTATTCAAACACTCGCCTTGTTGTCTTAATTGTCGACACCCCTAGAGCGCTAATGCGCGTCATACAAACTGAATAGCAGGCCCACACAAGAGCGGCGCAAAGCGCCAATACATCACCAGAAAAGCTAAGCCGAATGCCTGTCTCTGAAAAACTGATAAAACAAATTCCCACCATAGCAACGATAAAGCCAATAACAAACTGCAGCAAGAGCGGCTTTCCTTTATTAACAAGGCGCTCTAATGCTGCGGTAAAAAATGGTGCGACCGAAACGATTACCCCTACATTAGTTGCAAGTGTGCCGGTAAGCGCAATATTTTCCAGAAGATAGTACAGGGTAACGCCAAACAAGCCTGCCAATAGAAAGAGGCGCTCATGCCTCCAGCCCATCCAACGCAGTAACTTTGGCGCAATAAGGAAAAGGGCGACTAGACCCATCGCAAAACGGATAAATAGAATTTCAATAGGCGAAAAATCAACTAATAAAATCTTTGTCGAAACAAATGTAGTGCCCCAAACAAGGATGGTAAAGAGGGCTGCTAGGTGGCCCACCGCTTTGTCATTTTTAGCACGATAAGGTAGCTGGCTTGTCATTCTTTCCTTTATTTCTTCTCTTCCGTAGTTTTATTCCGTCACTAGAAATCGATATGCACCTATTCCCCCAGTAGGAACTTGCGCCTATCTTTTCTCCTGCGAGAATCCTGCATCTATCTTTCTTCCCCACGGAAACCTTGCAAACATCTTCCCCACCGCAGAAGCCTTGCAGACCCTTTTTAACCGGAGGAATCTTGCGAATGTTAGGCATTAGGCAAAGATAAAGTTTCGCACGTTTAGCCCAGCCCGTCTTTCACATTACCGTCATTTTTCGCAATAATAAGGTAAACATACCTGCAACCCAAGGATCTGATAATGAAACGACCTTTCACCATCGCTGCTCTTGTCGGATTTGCCGTTGGCGCAACAGCCGCACTCGCCCAAACTTACCTCCGCCAGACAGACACTCATTTTGTGAAAACATCGAAAGGTATTGCTCGCATCCATACTGTCCGAGACGAAAACGATACCCCGGTGAGAGTTTTGCAACTACAGGGAGCATACGAATCGGCAACCTATCTTGACGAAAATCGATACGAGCCAGTATTCGCCTATCAGCAAGCATTCGACCATATTTTTGAGGGACACCTTCCTTCCAATGAAATTCTGATGATCGGCGGCGGAGGCTACGCCTGGCCAAAACACGTGCTTTCGACCAAACCTGAAATGCAGATAACGGTAGTGGAGCTTGACCCCTCTATTACGGCACTTGCTCGAAAATGGTTTTATCTCGATCAACTACTCGAAGAGATTCCCGATGCAGCAGATCGTCTCAAACTTATTACGGCAGACGGCCGCAATTATCTAGAAGGCACCGCTAATCGCTACGCTGCCATCATCAACGACACCTTCACAGGAAAAGATCCTGCTCTTTCTCTTGCAACTATCGAAGCACTGTGTATAACAAAAACAAGCCTTTTACCAGGTGGTATCTATGCAACCAATGTAGTTAGCGAGCAAGAAGGTGAGGATATTTCCTTCTTGCGTGATGTAGTAACAACACTCAATGAAGTGTTCGCACATGTTGTCGTTATCCCCTGCGAAGATACCAGCTTTGGCCTAGAAGACAATTACTTGGTTCTCGCAAGTGATCTTGCACATTCCTTTTCTGAAACACTACCCTACGACGATGATTTCTTGCGCAACGTTTTGCGCGATAGCAGATAGCAAGCTCGAGGCAATTACAGAGCCTTGCGGAATTCAAAACAATGCGAAATGCGATAAACATTTTTAGTTATGCCATGATTAAAAAGTAATAAGGCTGTACTTCGCACATAAACATGCGAAAATGATTCAAATCAATTTATGCGCCCTTTGTTTGCGAAAAACTTGGCGCAGTAGCATTCGATACGTTTCTTCTTAAAGACTCCTGTATCGACTCCCGTACTTTTGTTGGATCGCCAACACACCGAACCCGAAGAAAGGCTCGCACAAATGGCAGAATTTATCTATCAGATGTATCAAGCACGCAAGGCAGTAGGCGACAAGGTAATCCTTGATGACGTAACGCTTTCGTTTTATCCCGGCGCAAAAATTGGCGTGGTTGGTCCCAACGGTATGGGAAAGTCTACCCTTCTCAAAGTAATGGCGGGCCTCGAAGAAGTTTCCGCTGGAGAGGCACGCCTCACTCCAGGATATTCTGTCGGCATCCTCCAGCAAGAACCCCCTCTGGACGAGGAGGCAACCGTAATCGAAAATATCCGCCAAGCATTTGCTGATGTCCTGGCAAAAGTGGATCGCTTCAATGCCATTGGCGCTGAAATGGCAGATCCAGATGCAGATTTCGATGCCTTGATGGAAGAAATGGGAACTCTGCAAGTTGAAATTGACGCAGCAAACGGATGGGATCTTGATTCGCAGCTTTCGCAAGCCATGGATGCCCTCCAATGCCCCGATCCCGACGCACCGGTTAAGGTTCTCTCCGGGGGCGAACGACGCCGCGTTGCTTTATGCAAGCTCCTTCTTGAAGCGCCCGACCTGCTTCTTTTGGACGAACCAACCAATCATCTAGACGCAGAATCGGTGCTCTGGCTTGAACAATTCCTCAAGCGTTATCCTGGTGCTGTTCTGGCCGTAACACATGATCGCTATTTCTTGGACAACGTAGCAGAATGGATCTGCGAAGTTGACCGCGGACAGCTTTACCCATACAAAGGAAATTATTCTACGTATCTTGAAACCAAAGCAGCACGCCTCGAAGCCCAGGGCCAACAGCAGGCAAAACTTGCCAAGCGCATGAAATCCGAACTTGAATGGGTTCGCTCAAGCCCTAAAGCGCGTCAAGCAAAAAACAAAGCCCGTTTGGAGCGCTATGAGCAAATGGAGGCAGAAGCCCGCAACATCAAGACAGTCGATGCAAATGAAATTCGTATTCCCGTTGGACCACGACTTGGGTCAAAGGTTCTCGTTGCTGAACATCTTCATAAGGCCTTTGGTGATCGAGTTCTGATTGATGATCTATCCTTCACCCTGCCTCGCAACGGCATTGTTGGCGTTATTGGCCCTAACGGTGTTGGAAAATCAACCTTGTTCAAAATGATTGTCGGACAAGAAGAGCTCACAAGCGGTAGTCTCGAACTTGGAGAAACCGTCCAAATATCCTATGTTGACCAAAACCGTGAAGGGCTTGATCCGAAAAAGACCTTATGGGAAGTGGTATCCGACGGTTTGGACTACATCAAAGTAGGTGAAGCAGAAATCCCCAGTCGCGCCTATGTAGCAAACTTTGGCTTTAAGGGTTCCGATCAGCAAAAACCTGCAGGGGTACTTTCAGGAGGAGAGCGCAATCGTCTCAACTTGGCGCTCACCTTAAAACAGGGCGGCAATCTGCTTCTTCTCGATGAGCCCACCAATGACCTTGATGTAGAAACTCTCGAAAGCCTTGAAGAAGCTTTGCTTGCTTTCCCAGGATGTGCAGTAATTACCAGCCACGATCGTATGTTCTTGGACCGCATTGCCACCCACATCTTGGCATGGGAAGGCACTGACGAAAATCCTGGCAATTGGTATTGGTTCGAAGGCAACTTCGAGGCATATCGCAAAAATAAGGTGGAACGACTGGGTGAAGAAGCCGCAAAGCCTCATCGTATCCATCGCAAGCTTACGCGCGATTAAAAGGTGCTTCGCGAAGCGAAATGCATCCCCTCACAGTGTTTCAGTTTCGCGCAGCGAAATACATAAGACCTGCCGCAAGTTTAGCGTAACGAAAAATCTACCATTATTTTGAAATAGATTTTTCGTTGCAGTTTTTCGCTACTATTTTTACAACAGCGTTCTTAAGAATTGAGAAAAGAGCAGCATAACCATATGGAAAAACGTCTCCACAAAACAGACCTAGGTACAATAACGTATTGGATATCCTATGCTTCTGATACCGAAGCAGGTGTTGCTGTTCAAAAAGACTCCTGCGCCGATACGGCAGAAGAGCTTACTTTCGAGCCCGATGCGGCAGCCTCTGTCACATCGGCTCGCCTTAACCAAAGCATACATAAGATGCGTATTCCCGAAGCACCTTGGTTGATCTTTTTACCAGGGCTAAGCGCCGATCATCGTCTTTTCAATCGCCAATTGAGTTACTTCGCTGAAACGATGAACTGTTTTGTTTGGGACCCACCTGCACATGGAAAATCGCGTCCTTTTAAGCTTTCGTTTTCCATGGACGACCTCGCTTCCATGCTGCACGAAATCTTACTTGCCGAACAAATTGTCAATCCTATCCTCATTGGTCAGTCAATGGGAGGTTACGTCTCTCAAGCCTTTTTGTCGCTCTTCCCTGACTACGCAAAGGGATTCATTAGTATCGATTCCGCTCCATTAGCACGTTCGTATTATCGTGCCTGGGAGATTGCCACACTCAAGCATACAAAAACTATGTATCGCAGCATCCCCTGGCCCATGTTGCAACGGATGACTGCCAAAGGTTGCTCAACCACCCTTTACGGGCAAAGCCTCATGCGGAAAATATTGGGTCAGTATCAAAAGCAGGAATTCTGCAATCTTGTAAGTCATGGCTACAAGATTCTTGCTGAAGCCATAGAAAAGACCGAAGGAGAAACAAGCTCTAATCCTTTCGGTAGACCGAATTGTCCCACTTTGCTTTTATGGGGCGAAAATGATCAAGCGGCTATGGCGAAAAAATTCAATCAAAAATGGGCGCTTGAGACTGGGTTGTCTTTTGTAGAGATTCCTCACGCGGGACATAACTCAAATACCGATGCGCCCAATGAAGTAAACAGAGACATCGAAATATTTGTAGCGGAGCTCAATCGATAAACGACATCGGTTTGTGCTGGACTGGCAACGTCGCTGTCGCAGCACGCTGCCACAGCGCTCCGTTATTGACACGACACGCGCGTCTGCATTTCAACCTCAGCGCTTCGCGACTGATATGACCCCTGCTCCGTTTGATTTATTCGGTTACCTGCAAAACTATATATTCATTAAGCGTTTCTGTTCTGCCATCCGCTCGAAAACGCGCTACGCATCCTGCGCGATGCGATACCGTCGCTATCAGGGCATCCACTTCAGAAGCTGAAAAACTATGACAATAACGATAGGCACCAGGAGTGTTACGCCAGCCTAAAAGAAAATCTCCGTCATTGAAGTCGGCCGAAGAAAATCCCCAGACGGGTCCCAACTCAGCCAAGGCACGCTCGTGTGTTTTATAAGCCTTGGCAGCCAGCCCCTCATCAGCTAAGAATTCCCAAAACGAGACACAAACAAACCCTCCTGGTTTCGTTGCCTCGATCAGCGAATTCAATAGCTGCACTCGCCATTCTGGAAGCGGAACATGATGCATAAATCCAAACGACACCGAAATATCTGCCTGAGGGACACCGTACGTAAAGGCCTTCGATGACCCGATCGCTTCCATCACGTCGCAATGGAGATAGTTTATTTGGAGATGCGCACCTGCTGCATCTGTCGCGCCTGCTTTTTCTGGCGCGCCTGCCACGTCTACTGCATCCGTCTTTTCTGTTTTATGTGTCTTTTCTTTGCTGGACAGCGTATCCGCATTCACCTTTTCCACCAAAGTCCCCGCACATGTTTGCGGAAGCAACTCATCACACGAATCGAATGCCCATACCTGGATATGGCACTCTGACAATTGGGATGCCAGAAATTTTTCAAACCGCAAATTTCCGCAAGCAACATCCAAAACCACACTGTTAGGCTGATCTAGAAAAACCGACGACATCGCCTTTAAACAGCGTTCCCAACCAGGCCATTTTGCGTGGCGCGTATCCGAAAACGAAACTGCCTGATCACGGTAGAAATCGTTATTGAGTTGACACAACATCTGTGCAAATTTCGCATCCACCCGCACTCCTTTTGCACTAATTAGGCACTTTGGGTTCTTTAGGGTACTTCAATTTCAATTCTATTACGAGTTCGTCTCTTAAAATTTGCGCGCTAATCTTCCCTTCCATACGCTTTACCAAACTCGCCACAATGGCCAAACCTAGACCCGAGCCATCGCTACTGCGCGCCGAATCCACTTGATAAAATCGTTCAAAAAGCTGATCCGGATTAATGGCGGAAGGATTTGCAACTTTATTTCGAAAGATCATACAGCTGCCCTGTTGCTCAATATGAGGTGCCTCTACCCCATGACGAAGCGCATTCGTTAGCAAATTGGAAAATACTCGCGAAAGAGCATCGTTATTCGCTAAAACAGTCACCTGCTCATCATCAAAAACAAGCACTGGCTCCCAACCTTTTTCAACGAACTGAGGGTACACGCCCGCCAACACTTCTGCCAGAGCAGGAACAAACGCTACGGGCTCAAGCTCTAAAGTATTGTCGGTATCAATTGCTTTGGAATATTCGAAAAGCGTATCGGTCAATTCGCGCATTGCCCCTAATCGCGAAGCCGCCTCTTTCAAACAACGCTGCTTCTCTGCAGGATCCTGCGTGCGTTCATAAAGCTGCAAATACCCCTGAGCGCCTGCCAAGGGAGTACGAATATCGTGAGACAGAGAGGCAAGATCTTGGCGAAATGCCTGCTGGCGCTTTTCTTGCTCCAGTCGCGCATCCCGCAAAGAATCCAATTCGCTATTTACCGCACTCGCCACTTCGCGAATACCTCGCGTGGCAAATTCCACCGCAACACGCTCGTTGCTCCCCTTTTCGCGCTTATTGAGGAAGTGTGCCATGCGACGCAACTCGCGTTCGTACAAACCAATTACCAGCAGCACCACTAAAACGCAAGCCACCAAAACGGCGACGATTACCATATCCATGCGCACACCTCCTTTTCGCTTTCCTCTTCCCAAATGCGCCGAGCCTTTGCGCCTATCTACTTGGTCTCGGCATTACCTTGTAGTTCTTGAGTTTTACTGCAGATTTCAAGCCTCGTTGCTACTTCAGCCTTTTGTTCTGAATTTACTTTCGCCTTTTGGTTCTAGCTTATAGTTGCAACGCTACTTCAGCTTCTCGGTTTTAGCTTTGCTTCTACCCTCATCTCGATTTCTTGCTCTATGCCAAGCTGCGACGACGCATAACTAAAGCTGCTAAAACCACTACTACCGCCAGCGTAATGCCGCCATCCAAAAACGCGTTAGTTCCTGTTAAATCACCCGCAACTAAAGCCGTAAGGTCCATTGAAAGATAATTATTCATACACATTTGGACGGCGTAAGGCATGCCGGGAATATTAGACAACACCAGATTCAATATCGTCTCTACAGCACCACCGCCAAGAAGAATACCAGCAATTACTCCTGCAGTTGAATTCTTAGTAATTATCACTACAAGCAGCGTAATAATCATATAAGCGGTAATTACCACGACCACTTGAGCGAACCACAAAAAAGCATCCTCTAGCGTTGGCAGCTGATAATCTTGCCCTACTACAAACAGAGAAATGCTCGTAGAAAAAACTCCTACAACCATAAACCAAATTACCGCAACAAGAGAAGCAATAACCGCCGCAACCAGATACGCAAATCTTCCGCCTGAAGCTTGGATATAGTTTTTGATATAGCCTGTTTTGAAATCCGCCGAAAAGAAACTTGCAATATATACTCCTGCAAGCATCGAAATAAACGAGCCACTCACAAACGAGTAGCCAAATATCTGCAAAATTGACATCTGGCTTAAATTGCCCTCAATGATGCTCCCTAAGCCGAGACTAGGTTGCTGAGATAGCCAAATAGCAAAAGCAAGAATACAGGAACATCCAACCATGGCACAGGTATATGCCCAGTTTGAAGGGGATTTCACCATTCGATACAAGATAGCACGAACCATACTAAGCATTACGACCACCACCCTGGTTAGAAAACGAATTCGCAGCAGAGGCTCCCGCATGAGAAGTTCCACCTTGCGATGTGTCTTCCCCCATCAACGAAACAAACAATTCCTCGATGTCTCGTTCGTGAACATACAGCTCTGTTATCGGGATTCCCGTCTCACTCAGCGCATAACCTACCTGGTTGGGGTTCAATCCACCTTCCGCGCGAATCGCATCATCGGCCAAAATATTGAAAGTTGCCTGAGGAAATAAATCTTGAAGTTTAGCTAATGCAAGCTGCGGATTAGCCACACGAATACTCAAGTAATCCGCACATTCTGCATCCACCTCTTCGGCGGTCATTTCGCGAACAAGTACGCCATCGCGAATAACGCCATAGCGCGTGACCATACGTTCGAGCTGATCGAGCACATGAGAACTAATAAACACAGTGATGTTTCGCATCTGAGCAAGATCGATAATCGTAGTGCGCAGTTCACGTACCGCCTGTGGATCAAGACCATTAAACGGTTCATCGAGTAGAAGCAGATCGGGTGACCCCACTAGCGCCAACGCCAAGCCTAGACGCTGCTTCATACCAAGGGAATAGGTTTTAGTACGCTTCTTAGCAACATTTTCCAATCCCACTATACGAAGAACATCAAGCGACATTGCCTTAGCATTTGGCACTCCAAGCGCAAGAGCGCGCACCATTGTGTTATCAAGCCCCGAAAGCCCTAAGTGAATACCCGGATTTTCGATAAGCGCACCAAGTCTACGGCTTGTGCATCCTGGAGCCATTTTTTCGCCAAGAATCTCAATCTCGCCCGAAGAGGGCAAGATGAGCCCTGCAAGCATTTTCATGACAGTTGATTTGCCAGCACCATTACGTCCCACAAATCCGTATATCTCACCGCTGCCTATGGTAAAACTCAAATTGTCCACTGCGCGCTTTTTGCCATAGAGCTTTGATAAGCCTACGGTTTTGATCGCTTCCATGGTTATCCCCTTTCGCATTCCTGTGCGCACGCTGGAGGGTTTTTCTTTCGTTCTCTCGAGCTGCTCATTAGCGAGAGAGTTTAATCCACTCTCTCGAGCTGTTCGCAAACAAGGTTTCGCCAGTCCAAATCACTCATCAACGGGAGTCTCCATTTTTCGGTTCGCCCATCAATAGAAAGGATTTAAAGGCTTTCAGTCAGTCCTCCAAGTGCACGCGCCTTCCGACACCTCAAGTATGCGAAATGAAGTTTCAGGAAGTTTCTGATAAGTTTTAAGAAAGTTATAAGATTGCATCAAGCAAATCTTTAAGCGTCGTTTTGGCGAGATCGTCGCGAAGTGCCTGATTGGCAGATTCGAGCTTTTCATCTAATACCGCGTGAATGTTTTTCCCTACCGGACATGCAGGATTAGGAGCATCGTGGAAAGCAAAAAGAACATCATCCACTGCCGAAACTGCATCAAATATATCAAGTAACGTTATTTCGCTCGGGTCCTTTGCGAGCGAAGCGCCCCCAACACCAGCTTCGACTTTTACCAAGCCCGCCGCTTTCAACATGCCAAGCGTACGACGAATGACTACAGGATTTACATTCACGCTTTCTGCGATGAAGTTTGATGTCACTTTCTCGTCTTGGAAGTAGGCTATGCAAAGAAGGGTGTGAATCCCTACGGTGAATCGTGATGAAATTTGCATTGGTATACCCCGTCTTTTCTATAACTTAAAAGCTGTTGTTTGCTGCTTCTTTTTAATTGAAAATATCATAGCGATTTTGCGATGTAATTGAAAGTGTTACAACTTTTAAAAAACTTTCGTTGTAACTATTGACATTACAACGAATTAGCGTTTAACTGTAAGCTGTCGATAGTTGTAATTATCATAGTTACAACTAATAGTGCAGCACTAATTCGCGAAACTCTTCTACAGAAAGGATTCCATCATGAAAATCGCAGTTGTATGCGCAAACGGAAAAGCAGGCAAACTTATCGTTGAAGAAGCACTCAATCGCAACATGGAAGTAACTGCCGTAGTACGCAACGAAAATAAGACCGCTGCTCCACAGGCTATCGTTAAAGATCTGTTCGAACTCAGTGCAGAAGATCTTTCTGGCTTCGATGCTGTTGTCGATGCCTTTGGCGCTTGGACTCCTGAAACCCTACCCCAGCACAGCACCTCACTAAAGCATTTATGCGATATTCTTTCCGGAACCGAAACTCGTCTTCTTGTTGTTGGTGGCGCAGGCAGCCTCTATGTGAATCCCGAACACACCATCCAAGTCATGGATGGTGCAGATTTCCCCGAGGAGTTCAAGCCTCTAGCAGCTGCTCAAGGCAAGGCGCTTGACGAACTTCGAGGACGAACCGACGTGCGCTGGACCTTCATTTCCCCTGCTGCCGATTTCCAAGCAGACGGCGAGCGTACTGGTGCTTATCTTCTCGGTGGAGAAGAGCTCATTCTTAATGATGCGGGAGAATCAATTATTAGTTATGCCGACTACGCTATTGCAATGGTTGACGAAATCGAAAAGGGCGATCATATTCAACAACGCATCTCAGTAGTTCGCAAGTAAAACAGCGCATCTCGGTAGTTCGCAAGTAATTAAATAGTAATTGAGAGCATTTCTCTTTCGCAAAAGGTGCACGGTTTTATCTTGCCGTGCACCTTTTTCTTCGACGATTCTCTCCAGCCTATTCTTATTGCTCGATGTCAAGCATCCAACCCGCACTCATTCGTTTTACTCGAGCCAAGTGTCAAATCCGCGCCCATTCGTCTAAACGATTGTGAATAACCCAGCCCAAGCTCATTCGTTTTGCTAATTGCGAATAGCCCAACCCGTTCTGGGTCACTTTAATCAGTGGCGAACGATCCCTTTTATTTCGACTTTTCTTAATTGGCAACACCTGGTTGGCAACACCTGGGTGGTGGCAACTGGTTGGCAGCACCCTTTTAGATCGAATTGGTGAATTTAAATTAAATTGGCCAGTTTAAATTGAGTCGGCAAGTTTAAAACCAATTCCCCAAACCGTTTCAATATAGGAATCAGTCCCTGTCGCTTTGAGCTTTGTCCGGATATTCGAAATATGAGTGCTTATGGCTTTTTCCTCGACAAACGATTCTTCGCGCCATGCAGCCTCATAGAGCTCTCGCTTTGTGAACACTTTGCGTGGATGCCTCATTAATGCCATCACGATATCGAATTCGGTTCGAGTCAAACGAATCGGTATACCTCGAACCTCAAAACGACGTTGGTTTTCATCCAAAGTCCACTCCCCGAAGGTGATTGCACTTTCCGCTGCGTTTTCTATTGCGTTGTTCGTTATGCTTTCCGCTGCGTTTTCTGATGGATTTCTTAATGTGTTTATCGATGTGCTTTTCTTTGTGTCTTTCGCTGTGTGATTTACGGTGTTTTCGGTCGCGTTGTTTGCCGTGTAGCTTGTCGCGGTTTCATCTGCACAGTTTGTTGCGCTTTTTGTTGCGTTACTTGCTGCGTGATTTGCTACACCTTCCGTTGCATTTTCTATTGCATAGCTTTCTGTGCCTTTTGCTGCATTATTAACTAGTGCCGATCTTCTCAAAAGTGCTTCTACACGAGCCACCAATTCGTCAAGATCAAACGGCTTAACCAAGTAATCGTCGACTCCTTGTCGTAAAAGAGAAACTCGATCCACCACTTCAGCTTTCGCAGAAATCACCAAAATAGGAACATTGCTCTGCGCACGAATAAACGCAACCACCTCTTCGCCAGGCATTCCAGGCAACATCAAATCGCAAATAACCAGATCAAAGGAGTAGGTTGAAGGCTCCGCCTGCAAAAGGAGGCGCGCTTCAGTTCCCGAATACGCCGAAACGCATTCGTAACCCTCGCCTTTAAGAGTGGAACACACCACGTCATTGATTGCCGCATCGTCTTCTATAACCAAAATTGACCAACATTTGAGATTCATGTGTGTTCGCTTTCTCTTTTATGTGAGTTTTCCCCTATAGCCTAATACATAAGCCTACAAACCGACAAAGATGGAGTCGCTTATGAGTATCACATTCAGTCACAAATCGGCCTTGGAGCTCTACTGTTCGCCTTTCATACTTGAGCTTCTTCCTTACTACCGCAAAACCGATAATCAGCTTGAGCGAAAGAACTATACACCCAGGCGCGTTGCGTTAAGTCGATGTTCTGCTCCAACGAAAACCGAAATTAGAGCTCTCGAGGGCGATCAGGCACCTGGAAGCGATCAGGTACTTGGAGTCGATCGAGCGCTTGGGATTGACCAAGCGTTCGGGGCCAACAGGGCACTCGGAAGTGATCGGGCGTCCACGGTTGAAAAGACACTCGGAGGCGATAGAGCACTCGAAAGCGAGCCACCTAGAATTAGATCACTTTCTCGTGTCAGCAAAAACAATAACGCACTTTCTACGCTTGTGCCTCGGGCATCCTTCGCCTCGCTGTTGCTTCCATCGCAAGCGCTCTCGCCTCAAACATCCCGCTCATCTCTTTCACCCCAAGATTCAACTGATCTCATTCCGTCATCCATTCGATACTCGTTACCTTTTCATTTTTCACTTCCCATCCACTGTTTGGTTGACGATAGCAACAAAAGAAGAGCGATCAAAAACCTTACTTGTCACGTAAAATACAATCCGCCTGATGTCGTGCCTTTGCCGAAACTAGCCGAAAAAATGAAAGACTCCTTTGCAGCGACCCTGAATTCGATGCAAAGCAAGAATCTCGACTTCTTTTCGAGCATTGCGCGTTCGGATACCGCGCTGAATCTCAAATTTTCCGCAAGCAGCACCCCTTCGGCTAAAACACAAAATCAAAACTTCACCAACAGAACTTACTGCCTTATTCCTCCGGAATATCTTTTTCTTCAGATGGCAGAAACAATGAATTTTCTCGATCTTTTGCTGCTGGGTTTTGAGCTTTGCGGAACTTATTTTTCCAGTCAAGGCATAGATGCTTTCGCCAACACTTCGATCGCTTCACCGAGGCATAAACCTTTTACACGAGCAAATAAAATCGCACGATTTCTCGATTCGGATGTCGCTTCTCAAACAAAAGGAATAGCACAAGCCACGCAAGCTTCGAAGTTTCTGCTGGATAATTCGGATTCGCCCAGAGAGTCCGCCCTAGCACTCATGTTGACCCTGCCTCGTCGTTTAGGAGGATATGCGCTCCCCCGACCGTTGTTAAATCAACGCATCAATATCCCTCGAAGCAGCTCTCAATTAATTCGCAACGATCATTTTAGGTGCGACCTTCTTTGGCCAAAGGAAGGTCTTGCCATTGAATACGACAGCGATCTTCATCACGTCGGAGCGCAGAAAATCGCAAAGGATGCTTCTAGGCGTGATGCACTGGCGCTCCTCGGGATTCAGGCAATCACCGTAACCAACAAGCAATTCGCCAGCATGAACGAAATGGATAAAGTCGCCCATGCCGTTGCAAAAACTTTAGGAATTAGACAGAGAAACGAAAAACGCTATAACTATCAGACGAGAAAAATTCAACTTTTGCAGCAGCTGCAATAGTGCCAGAGGAAATTCGACTTTTACAGGAGCTGCAATTGTGTCAAAGGGAAGTCATCTTTTACAGGAGCTGCAATTGTGTCAGAGGTTTTGCTTTACATGTCTGCCGCGTGCGTCTGCCACACGCGTCTGACACGTGTATCTGCCACATGCATCTGCCACGTACCTCTGCCGTGCGCATCTGCCACATTTTTGGGAGTAATGCATCTTTGTGTTCTCAAAAGTCGAATCCTGCCACATTATCCTGTCTCATGTATAAAATTTTTCAAATTACAGAAAGCAGAATAGAGATAGCCACATTTTTATCACTGATTTCTAATTCCATAATCGAAATTCGCCACATTTTGGCAAGCTATGCACAGATTTGAACCCCTCATGCAAAAACAAAGCAAACACATTAATACACGCAAGGACTTTTTGTGGCAAAACCAAAGAAATAGTGTCCACGGTGCAAGATTAGAGGAATGAGGCCACCAGCAAATCCGCTGAAAACCTCTATTGCTTCAAAGGCTAGTTTGGAAGAGGTTGGCTTTTTTTTGGGGGGCAGTTAAGAAAGATTAGTTCGAAGAAGAATTGGCTTGAAAAGGGCTAATTTGGAGAAAGTTTAGTTTAAAGAAAGCTAGCTTAGAGGGGGTTATTTTGGGAGAGGTCGGTTTGAAGAAAGTGAAGAAAGTTGGTTGATGAGGGGAATTAGTTTGGTGGTCTTAATCAAGAAAACCGACTAAGACCACCAAGAAACACGTTTATGCGAAATAACTCACGCCACCCTCACAATTACGCGAAGCAATTCGCGCCAGATACACGTTCATGCGAAGCGATTCGTGCCACCTTCACGATCACACGAAGCAGCTCGTGCCACCTACACGATTACGCGAAGTAATTCACGCCACCTTCAAAAATGGGCTGATATAAAGTGCCGGGAACGTTTTTATACAAACCATTGCCGCTTCGTTCGCTATGGCCCATCTTGCCAAATACTCTGCCATCAGGGCTGGTAGCACCCTCGATTGCCAAAACCGAAGCACTCGGGTTAACCGCCCAATCCATAGAAGGATTGCCTGCCTCATCAACATACTGCGTCGCGATCTGACCAGCAGCTTTCATGCGATCAAGAACCTCGGAATTTGCCACAAAGCGTCCCTCGCCATTACTGATAGCAACAGTATGTATATCGCCCACCTTGCAGCAGGAAAGCCAAGGAGACAAACTCGAAGCAACACGAGTACGCACCAAGCGACTTTGATGACGGCCAATCTCATTAAAAGTGAGCGTTGGTGCCTCTGCTGTAGCAGGAACAATATCGCCATAAGGCACGAGACCCAGTTTTACCAACGCTTGGAAGCCATTGCAAATACCCAGCATCAAGCCATCGCGATTCTGCAGCAAATCACGCACCGCTTCAGTTACCTCTGGAGCACGGAAGAACGCCGTGATGAACTTCGCAGAACCATCAGGCTCGTCACCGCCAGAAAAACCACCCGGCAGCATAACAATCTGCGAATCGTTGATGGCCTTCACTAAAGCCTGCGTGCTTTCGATAACAGCATTAGGCGTAAGGTTATTGATTACCAGAACCTCAGGTACCGCCCCTACGCGCTCAAACGCATGCGCTGTATCGTACTCACAATTCGTACCTGGGAAAACAGGAATAATGACACGAGGTTTCGCGAATTTCTCGTCGCAAATCAATGGCAACTTTTCAGACCAGCTAATCTGCTCCACCTGATTATCTGCGTGACGATAAGGGAATACGGATTCGATGCCGCCTTCCCAAGCTTCCTGAAGCTGCGCCATATCGAGCGCTTCACCGAATGCTTCAAATACATACGACTCGGTAGTTTCACCCAGTTCAGTGACGCTCACCAAATCTGATGCTTCAGCGAGAATTGCAGAAAGATCAGCGCTTTCTGCTAACTCAACCACAAAGCTGCCATACGCAAGCGTGAACAAGTCGTCCAGCTCAGCGGTGTTTGTTTGGATATCAACGTCAGCCGCGCCTGCGTCGGATGAACCTGCTGCACCAGCCGCACCAGCGCCAACCGCGCCCGCGTCACCTGCACCAGCTGCACCAGTCGCGTCGCCCGCACCAGCGCCCGCACCAGCAAGCTTCAAGCCGATGCCGTTACCGACACACATCTTGAACAAAGTTTCTGCCATGCAGCCATAGCCAGGTGTCGCAGCTGCAGCTATTGAGCCTTCCCCAATCAAACGCTCCATTAAATCGAACGTCGCATTCAAGCCCTCGACATCGGGAACGAGCGAATCCTCATCATAGAAGCGCGGAGCAATACAAAGCACACGGCTGCCCGCCTTCTTAAACTCGGGAGACACAACGCGATCGATCGAGCCCGTAGAAACAGCAAAGCTAATGAGCGTCGGAGGAACATCCAGATCCTCAAAGCTGCCCGACATAGAATCCTTACCGCCGATAGCGCCGATCTTCAAATCGACCTGAGCCATCAATGCGCCCAATACCGAAGCAGCAGGTTTACCCCAACGAGCAGGTTCATTGCGCAAACGCTCGAAATACTCCTGGAAAGACAGGTAAGCAGCATCACGCGTAAAGCCCGTTGCCACCAGGCGCGCAACGCTTTCCACTACCGCAAGATAGGCACCCTTAAATTGATTCTTTTCCGAAAGATAAGGATTAAAACCCCAAGCCATAGCGCTTGCCGTAGTAGTTTCTCCCTCTACTGGGAACTTTGAAACCATTGCCTGCGCGGGGGTTAATTGATTCTTGCCGCCATAAGGCATCAAAACGGTTGCCGCACCGATGGTGGAGTCAAAACGCTCACCCAACCCCTTGTTGGAGCACACGTTTAAGTCAGTTACGAGCGATTGCATGCGCTCTGACAACGTAGCGCCCTCCCATTGAGGTTGATATGTTTCAGACTGAAGTACTTTCACATCTTGATGTTTAGGCGCACCATTTGATGCTAGGAATTCACGACTTACATCAACAATCGCGTCTCCATTCCACTCCATACGAAGACGCTTTTCCTCGGTTACCGTAGCAACAACGGTAGCTTCCAAATTTTCCTCATGAGCGTAGCCGATAAATTCATCCACATCTTCTGCCGCAAGCGCAACAGACATACGCTCCTGGCTTTCAGAAATCGCGAGCTCAGTGCCATCAAGACCTTCGTACTTCTTTGGAACTTGATTAAGATCAATCAGCAGACCATCGCACAGCTCACCAATGGAAACCGAAACGCCACCAGCACCAAAGTCGTTGCAGCGCTTGATTAAGCGACAAGCCTCGCCACGACGGAATAAGCGCTGAATTTTACGTTCAACAGGAGCATTACCCTTCTGAACTTCCGCACCCGAAGTTTCGATGCTTTCAACATTCTGTGTCTTTGACGATCCCGTTGCGCCACCAATACCATCGCGACCGGTGCGACCACCAAGAAGAATAATCTTGTCGCCCGGAGCGGGCTCTTCGCGACGAACATGATCAGCAGGCGTTGCGCCAACTACCGCGCCAACCTCCATACGCTTCGCAACATATCCAGGGTGATAAAGTTCATGTACCTGACCAGTTGCCAAACCAATTTGGTTGCCATAGGACGAATAACCCGCTGCAGCAGTGGTTACCAACTTACGCTGGGGAAGTTTACCTTCGAGCGTCTCCGAAACGGGAACGGTCGGATCGCCTGCGCCCGTCACACGCATTGCCTGATAGACATAGCTACGACCCGACAAAGGATCGCGAATCGCGCCACCAACGCAGGTAGCTGCGCCACCAAAAGGCTCAATCTCGGTAGGATGATTGTGAGTTTCATTCTTGAATAAGAACAGCCAGTCCTGTTCTTCTCCGTTTACATCCACCTTGCACTTTACCGTGCATGCATTGACTTCTTCGGATTCATCCAGATTCTGTAAACCACCATGAGCACGCAAATACTTAGCGCCGATGGTTCCCATATCCATCAAGCACACCGGTTTATGTTCGCGCCCTAGCTCGGCACGCATTGCTAAATACTTATCAAAGGCAAGCTTGACCACTTCGTCGTCAATTTCAACATTGGTAAGTTCCGTACCGAACGTAGTGTGGCGACAATGGTCAGACCAATACGTATCCACAACTTTAATCTCGGTAATGGTAGGATTGCGCTTTTCGGTTTCGCGGAAATACTTCTGGAAAAACGTAATATCTGCCAAGTCCATTGCAAGACCGCGGTCGGATAAGAATTGCGCAAGGCCCGCTTCATCAAGGTCGATAAATCCTTCAACCACTTCAACTGGCTGAGGTTCAGGAATCTGCATAGCAAGCGTGTCACGCAGCGCCAGCGAAGCCTCACGCGATTCAATAGGATTGATTACGTAATGCTTAATGGCTTCAAGCGCCTCATCCGAAAGGGAGCCCTCGAGCACATAAATCTTCACAGAGCGAACCGTAGGGCGCTCCCCTTGAGAAATGAGCTGAATACATTCGCTCGCAGAATCGGCACGCTGATCAAATTGGCCCGGAAGTGGCTCCACTGCAAAAAGCGAAACACCTTCAGGCACTTCGAGAACGCCTTCACCGCTACCTGCCGCTCCCATCAAGACGCCCTCAACGGGGAGCTCGAAAGAAGCGTTATCTACTTGAGGTTCACTAAATACCGTAGGAACACACTGATTAAACAGCTCATCTGTGATGCCCTCAACGTCATACATATTTATGATGCGCAATTTGATTGCCTGAGGCAGTCCTTCGGTTATAACCGTATGCAACTCTTGCAGAAGTTGCTGCGCCTCAACGTCGAAACCGGGCTTCTTCTCAACATAGATGCGAGAGACCATGAATCCTACCCTTCGTAGTGGAAATGATAGTTAAAACAGACGTCTCTATGATACGACACCCGAAGCCTTTTTCGGGTAAGGGTTCTTAAGAGTTTTATACTTCATGAAGGCTTGTTTGCTTATCTACCTTTATAATCGCTGACATGGAAAAAGCACTCTTAGACATAGCAGAACAACTCAAAACGATTGAATACCTAGACGACAAGGCTTTAACAAAAGTTATCAATCGCAACAATAAACGCATCTTAGAAGAGGAGCGCGCTCGGGCAGCGACTGAAGAGAGTCGCGCTCGCACAGCTGCGACGGCTGAAGCGCCAGCGGATCGCGAACCAACCCCTCAAACCCTCGATAAGACCGGCGCGAAAATCAACCCTGCGCGCCCCTTATCGAAACGCCATCTTATTGCCTACTACCTTGATGTTAAACGCAACGATCCTGAACATTGGGCGCGTTGGAATTTCACCGAAGAGCAGCAACGTCGAATTGAACGCACCCTTCAGATGAAACCACGCCGTACTGCATCTGGCGTTGCCACTATTACCGTACTTACGAAACCCTGGAAATGTTCGAGCGAATGCTTATATTGCCCGAACGATCTTCGTATGCCAAAGAGCTATTTATCCGACGAACCAGCATGCCAAAGAGCAGAGCGCACCTTTTTCGATCCCTACCTTCAGGTAGCGGCACGCCTAAAGGCGCTCACCGAGATGGGCCATATTACCGATAAAGTGGAGCTCATTATTCTTGGCGGCACTTGGAGCGATTATCCTCTTGCTTACCAGATTTGGTTTGTTCGCGAACTGTTTCGAGCTCTTAACGACGGCTCAAAAGCTCAAAATAACATTGCTAAACGACGCACGCAGTATGAGCATGCTGGAATTTCGAGCGATGTGGCAACCCTCAAAAAGCAAGTTGCTCCCCTGCAGGAGCGCATAGCTAACCAAGAGCTATCCTACAACCAAGCATTCGACCTCCACTACGCCATCAGTGAAGCTTGGGGGACCGTTGCGACTTGGCAATCGGCTACCTGGGAAGAGCTCGAAACCGAACATCACACAAACGAAACAGCCCACCATCGCGTGGTAGGACTGGTAATAGAAACACGCCCCGAGAGAATCACCCCGCACCATGCCTACACGCTTCGTCGTTTAGGGTGCACTAAGGTGCAAATGGGAATACAGAGTCTCGACGAACACGTACGCAAGCAAAACAATCGGCCCACTACCAACGCCCAAATTCAAAGCGCCTTTGAAACACTTCGTTTGTTTGGCTTTAAAACCCATATTCACGCCATGGTCAATCTCTTGGGAGCAACACCCGAATCGGATAAACAAGACTATCTGCACCTCGTTGAAGACAAGCCATTTCAGCCAGACGAAATTAAGCTCTACCCTTGCGTTCTTGTGGATGGAACGGGCCTTTGCGCGCATTACCAGGATCACACCTGGAAGCCTTATTCAGAAGAGGAGTTAATCGAGGTACTGGTAGCTGATACGTGCGCAACTCCTGCTTTTACTCGCATTTCTCGAATGATCCGAGACATCTCTGCATCCGATATTGTCGCGGGAAACAAGAAGGTTAATCTGCGTCAATTAGTCGAAAACCGTATCGACACCGAAAAGCTCAGTACGAAAGAAATTCGCCATCGCGAAGTCAGCCTGGCAGACACCGATCCAAGTACCCTTCGATTCGAAATCGTAAGCTACGAAACCACAGTCACCACAGAACACTTCCTTCAATGGGTAACTCCCGAAGGAAAAATTGCAGGATTCCTGCGCCTTTCACTACCCCATCAAGGTGCCCTTAGCGCCCTTGCTGCTGCCTTGCCAGAATCCCCTCTCGCCGAAGGAGAGGCGATGATTCGCGAAGTGCACGTTTATGGTCGTGTCGCCAAACTAGCTAAGCAAGGAGCAGGTGCCCAGCATCACGGTCTAGGAACTCAGCTGGTAGAAAAAGCTTGCGAAATTGCTTCTCGAAGTGGTTATACTCACCTCAATGTAATCAGCGCAATTGGGACGCGCGGCTATTATCGAAAACTGCACTTTTACGATAACGGCTTGTATCAACAGCGCAGCCTTCGTCAATAGCGCACGCGTTTATCGACAGCGCCGCCTTTATTAACAGCGCAGCATTTATCGACAGTGCAGTCTTTGCGAGTATTTCGTTTTTTGTAAAGACATGCGCGTTTTGTTCGCAGCTCGTACCTTGCTCGCAGCTCGCGCCCGTTTATTTAGGCGCACGCGTTTACTCGATTACTCGTGCCTTGTTCGCCAGCGCCTACTTTGTTCGACGGCGCGCGTGCTTGCAAGCCTTGTGGTTTTAACGGTTAGGCAAATTCAAGCAACGAAGCCCCTCTAATTGACGTAGTATTGTCTCCGAAAACAAACAAGGAGACACACTATGACACTTTATTCTTCTCGTGATGAAATTAGCGAACAATACCGTTGGGACCTGACCAGCATCTTTGAAACCGATGAAGCATTTTTAGCTGCTCTCGAAAAAGCAAAAAAGTATCCCGAACAATACCTCGCATTTAAGGGACGTATTTCGCAAGCGCCTGAAACGCTTCTTGAATACCTTCAATTCGATGACGAAGTGAGCATCGAGCTAAGCAAGCTTATCAACTACGCAAACCGCAAAGCAGACGAAGACACCCGCGCGAGCCTTTATCAGGACTATTCCAGTCAAGTTATGTCGCTTTATGTCAGCATATCAAGCGCTTGTTCTTGGTTTGCCTCCGAGCTTTTATCGCTTAGCGAAACCCGCATGGACGATTTTTATCAACAGTGTCCCGATTTGGAACTCTATCGTCGCGCTCTTGACGTTATCTTTCGTCGCCGCGCCCACGTGCTCAGTCCTGCAGAAGAGCAATTGCTCGCAAGCGCAGGAGATATGGCAAGTCAGCCTGAAAAGGTATTTTCTTTACTTAACGATGCTGACCTTACATTCGAAGAGGCCCTCGATTCAAAAGGCGATGCACATCAAGTTACCCACGGAAGCTACGTTCCTTTAATGATGTCTACCGACAAAACCTTGCGCGAAAATGCTTACCATTCGCTCTATGCAACGTACAAACAGTTCCGTAACACCTTTGCCGCAACGCTCGGTGCTCAAAACAAACAACTCAAGTTTTATTCCGACGCGCGAAAATATCCCTCTATGCTTGCAAGCGCGCTCGATGGCAACGAGGTGCCCACTGAGGTATATACGAACTTGATCGAAGCCGTTCACGAAAACTTCGCCGCACTTCACAAATATGTTGCCTTAAGAAAAGAGTTGCTCGAGGTTGAAGAGCTTCGTTTTTCCGATTTATATGTGCCAATCGTAAATGATATCGACCTGACGTTTACCTACGAAGAAGCATGCGAGATCATCCTTGAAGCACTTAAGCCCCTCGGCGAAGATTACCTTTCCCTTGTTCGTAAGGGTCTTTCTGAACGCTGGGTTGATGTATACGAAACACCAGGAAAGCGCAGTGGCGCCTATTCGGCCGGCGGATTCGGCATGCATCCCGTTATCCTTATGAACTTCCAGGGCAAACTGGATGATGTCTTCACCCTTATTCATGAGATGGGCCACTCTATTCACACCTATCTCTCGTGCGAAAACCAACCCAGCTGCTATTCCGATTACGTAATCTTTGTTGCTGAAGTTGCTTCAACCTGCAACGAAGCGCTTCTCACCCATTATTTCTTAGAACATGCGAAAAACGAACGCGAGCGCGCATACTTCCTTAATCACTTTTTGGAGCAATTCCGCGCAACGCTTTATCGTCAGACCATGTTTGCAGAATTCGAACTCAAAGTAAGCGAACTTACCGCACAAGAAGCAGGAATTACCGCAGATGCTCTCTGTGAGATTTACCGCAAATTGAATGAGGACTATTTTGGAAACTCTATTGTGGTCGATGACGAAATCGCTCTCGAATGGGCGCGCATTCCTCATTTTTATTACTGCTTCTATGTCTATCAGTATGCAACGGGCTTCGCAGCTGCTATCGCACTTTCGCAGCGTATTTTAGAAGGCGGCACTCAGGAACGTGATGACTACCTGAACTTCTTAAAAGGTGGTAGCTCTAAGCCGCCTATTGAGCTTCTTCGCGGAGCAGGCGTAGATATGATGAATACGCTTCCTATAACGAAAGCTCTTGCTCAATTCGATGAAATGATTGATGAAATGGCGGATGTTTGCCATGCGCTCAAGCAGGAAAAGGGTGCAGTGTCCAGCGATGCGGCAGCTCGATCTGAAGGCGACGCGTCATCCGACGGCGCGGCATCTCAGCCTGCAGCCGGCACGGTGTCCAGCGATGCAGGATCCCAGCCTGCAGCCGGCGCATCATTGCAAGCCGACGCGGCATCCAGCGAAGCACGATCCCAGCCTGTCCCCGATGCAAGCACAAACCACTTCACCAACTTCACTGTCGAAGAATTAGGAGCATCACTTGCCAAAATGGAAGGAATTTTTGTTTTGGCAACCACCAACGAAGACGGAAGCCCCGATGCTGCGATCTTCGTACCGCGCCTACTCGATGAAACTCACCTTATTATGTTCTTAGCACCGAATCGAACCCGCCAAAACCTCGAGCGGACAGGCCAAGCGTGGGGTGTCTATGAAGTCACCCATGCAGATGCCACCGAAAAGCAGCAGCGTTACGCTGGAGCGCGTATGAAGCTTTCCTTAGTAAAGCCTGAAGGAGAAACCGCTGAAGAGTTCGCACAAGCTACGGCAGATTTCCCTTCGGTAAATCCCGCTGCCCTCGTGCTACGCATTGAGCAACTTATTGCCTTAGGGTAACGGCAGGAAAATCGATGAACGAAACAACGCTTGGTATTCTCATAGCCTTAACCCTGCCCCTCCTAGGCACAACCGTTGGTTCTGCGTTTGCTTTCTTTTTAAAAAAAGAAATGAACGACCTGCTGCAAAAAATCTTATTAGGCTTTGCAGCAGGCGTTATGATTGCGGCATCTATTTGGAGTCTCTTGATGCCCGCTATTGAGATGGCCGAAGAACAACAAGTTGTCGGCTGGGTGCCTGCCGCCCTAGGATTTCTTCTTGGTATGGGCTTTCTCCTGCTCTTCGACCATTTTCTGCCTCATCAGCATATCGACAGCGCAGAGCCTGAAGGGCTTAAAAGCACAATGGAACGCCCTACTATGCTCATCTTTGCGGTAGCTCTTCACAACCTACCCGAAGGCATGGCAGTAGGCGTTGTTCTGGCGGGTTTTCTTACCGGGGAAGCAAGCATTACCCTTGCAGGAGTTGTGGCTCTTACCGTGGGTATCGCGATACAAAACGTTCCTGAAGGGGCTATTATTTCTACCCCTCTTCTGTCTTGCGGACTCTCGCGCAAAAAATCTTTCCTGTATGGATTCCTTTCTGGAGTGGTGGAACCCCTCGGCGCGCTTCTCATGATTGCCTTTATAGGAACAATGACCCCCGCGCTTCCCTACATTCTTGCCTTCGCCGCAGGGGCAATGATGTACGTGGTAGTAGAAGAGCTTATCCCCGAAACGCAAAGCGGCAAACACACCAATGTTGGTGCAATTGCACTTGCTTTCGGATTTGTTCTGATGATGATTCTGGATACGGCGCTCGGTTAAAGTTCGCCAAGCCTAGCCGCAAGATCAAGCACCTAAGCTGGATTCACCGAGCTAGGCTAGCGCCAAGGACCTTGTCTGATTTGAAAAGCCTAACCAGACCAGCCCAATCCTGAGAATCTGAGCTAAATACACAGCGCTAGCCTTGTTCGCAAAGATTCGCAAACCAGCCGAAAACGTAAACCAGCCGAAAACACACCTTACAGAAAACGTACGTGCATGCTTTTATCTTTGTAATGCGGATGATGCTTCACAAAACGCCAGCGGCAAATGCGTGTGATGATAAGCGCAAGCACTCCCACTATTAAGAAAGGCACCGTGATCTCAAGAACGGGGACGTTTGACTCGAGAAAAGCATACGCACTGGCAAGGAGGAAAAATGCGGAAATAATAAGGGAAATTACGGTAAAGAACTGGATGAGTACCTCTTTTGCTTTTGTTGGCGAATGCATCCAAGACACCACAAAATAGATGACGATCGCCAAAATAATAAGAACGATCACCAAAGGCAAAGATTGTAGCATCCGAACAAGAAGACCCATGTTTAATCCCTTACTGTCTTTTTACCCTACTATCATACCGTTTTCGGTGCCTATTCTTCATTACAAGAAGGCAACTTCGCACTATCTCCCCGCGAAACCCAGCTTCGGCAAAGCAAGAGCGCTATTCATTAATTCACCAATTCCAATGCGCAAAACGCATGATATTTCTCCTGCAGAATAGCGTAGTATCAATACCGTATCTAAACCTCATTATTTCGGGAGTATCGCATGTCAAAAACTCCTCACTCGATATCCACAACGGAAGATAGTGAAAACCTTTCTCGGCCAAACTTGAACAAACCCAAGCACGATCGCCGATACAGCTACCTTATGATGATCGCGCATCTTTGCGATGACTTAAACCAAGGCGCCTTAGTTGCCGTAATTCCTTTTTTGGTCCTGCATAACGGTTATTCCTACGCTGAAGTCACAGCACTTCTCTTGGCATCCAACGCAGCATCTGCCATTATTCAGCCTCTCTTCGGATGGCTCGGCGACAAGAAGCCACGTCCTTGGCTTATGGCGGCAGGCATCTTCCTTGCAGGTATCGGCATGGCAGGAGTGGGAGTACTGCCGAACTATCCGCTAATTATGGCATCAGCCATGTTAAGTGGTATTGGCGTTGCAATGTTCCACCCCGAAGGAGGTCGCTTAGGAAATCTAACCGCAGGCGAGCAAAAAGGCAAAGGAATGAGTATTTTCGCCGTAGGAGGAAAACTCGGTTTTACCTTTGGACCCTTAGTTGCCACCGCAGCTATTACCTTATGGGGTCTTCCCGGTACGCTTATTTTTATTATTCCGTCCACCCTCTGTGCCGCCATACTGCTCTCTCAAAATAAAGCATTGCTGAGCTATAGCAACCCCGATAAGCAGTCTAGCGACGAAAGCCTCTACCAGGACAATTGGGTAGGATTCGGATTCGTTATGGGCGCTATCTCTTGTCGCTCCATTATGTATTATGCGTTCCTGTCGTTTATCCCCTTGTTCTTGGTATATAACTTGGGGCAAGAAGAAGCATTTGCATCATCGGTTATTTCGCTTTTTGCTTTAGTATGCGCCGTCGGAACTATCGCCTCGGGATGGGCGGGACAGCTGCTTGGAGCAAAGAAGCTCATTATTGTGTCCTACGCCTGCGTTGCAATCGAGGTGGTCATCTTTGCCTTCAATGGTTCGCTTATCGTAGCACTCATTCTCATTGCGTTTCTTGCTCTCACCTGCGACATTTCCTATCCTTCGGCAGTCGCAATGGGACAGAGTTTTGTTCCCCATCACTTAGGAATGGCATCAGGCCTATCATTTGGCGTTATGGTTTGCATTGGTGGATTAATGACTCCCGTTTTTGGCCTCATAGGCGACTATTTTGGACTTCAGGTCGTCATGCTTTGTGTTACCGCAATTGCCCTTTTGGGAATCATTATTACCCTTTTCATCCCAAAGAACAGACCGATGAGATAAGCGTTTCTGCCTATCGCTCGGAAATTTTGAATTTGAGAGACACCGCAAACCTTTCGCCCTAGACAGGAGATTCGACTTACGCCTTAGTTGCTCGAAGAGCCTGAGTTCGTATTCCCTGAACCCGAATCCGTAGCCCCCGATCCTGAGCCTGAACTTGATCCAGAGCCCGTATTTGAGCCACCGCCTGTCTGTCCGCTATCCGAGCTGCCCGACCCCGTTCCCGATTCGGAACCAGAGCCCGAGCCGTCAGTGGTATCCGACCCTCCAGAGGTTCCCGAATTATTCGAACCTCCCGTTGTGTTTGAATCGCCTGTCGAACCCTGATCGTTCGTGCTTCCAGAACCCTGCGTTGTTTCATCATTAGAAGAAGTCGCATTATCCGAAGACGAATCAGAGGTGGAAGCACTTCCTTCTGTTTCCTGATCGGAAGAATCAGCAGCACTGCTGGAATGTGATGAGTGACTCTGGCTGGTAATTGAAGGCAAAATTGGATCAGTTTTAGTCCCAATGCCTTCACCTTGTGTAGCAAAGGTAATCACGCATGCGCAAATTACAATCGCAACCAGAGAAGAAACAACTGAAACAATTAAAACCTGACGCTGTACTTTTGCCTTTCTGCCGCGTCGTGCATGCGCGCGTTTAAGGGCAGGATCTTCGCCTTGGTTATAAGAAGAAGCATAGCGAATGTCGTTCGCGTTCATCACTCGAGTTGCATCGGAAATCACTGAGGTTTCCATCGGCGAGGTAAGCGACTGTCCTCCGCCTTCACCCACCTGCGCCTTCTTGCCAACAGCTGCTTCGTCTGAAATATCGTCAGACCCACCAAGGAGTGTTGTAGAGCTTGCGTCACGTAATTTATCCGCAGAAGCCGAAAGCGCTTTCTTGTATACCTGAGAAGAAACGGCAGAAATTACCGAGCCAATTGCCGCGCCAATAAGGGATCCGGCAACACCAATAACAGAAGAAAGCAAGAATACCGTCGCAGCAGCTAGCGCACCAGCAATGACCTGCGCCATCGATAGGTCGTCGAACAGTCCACGGAAAAACCCCTGCGATTTTCCCGTACCCACCGACGGCGCCGCCTGTTCAGGAGAAATTTGGATAGTAGTGCCATCAATAGAAGATTTTTCTGCTTCGTTTTGCTCAGATTGCGCATTATGCTTTCCAGCTTGCGCAGCCTGTATTTCTGCTTGCGCAATCTGTTTTTCGGTTTGTGTAGTCTGTTTTTTAGAGTCTGTCACCAAAGTGCCTCCTTTGCTCTATCAAGCTATCAAGCACTCGGAAAATCTTAAAGAGTATCCACTTACTCTTCACTCATTCTTAATTTCTTCGTCACGGAAATACAACTAAAAAAGCATGACTGCCAAAACGCTCATCGCTATGACACCTGCTATAACGGTTACTACATTAGCCAAGCCAGCTAAGCCCTCGTCGCCTTTAAGCCACATGGTGAACACAGGGCCCAAGCCTGCAGCGGGTGCCCACAACATTGCCGCAACGACCAGGCGCGTTTCGTAATCAAACGGCAGCAGCATAAACACCGCAACACAAAGAAGACCCGACAAAATAAAGCGGCATAACACGATACGAACCAACTGGCCAATCTTGCTGTGATCAATAGAAAAATTGACCATCAAGCCCAAAAGCAACATGGCAAGAAACGAATTTGCTTCCGCAATTGGCTGAATAAACGTAGCTGCCTGTTCAGGAATTTGCACTCCCGCTACAGCAAGAATTACCAATAACGCATAGAGATCGAACGGAACAGACTTTATAAGGCGCTGCAAAGCCAATAAAATTCGCCCCGCCAGAGAGGTGCCCTTCTCCACCAGAGCGCTTGTAAATGGATAGATGCCACCGTTAGTCATAAGCGCATTTCCAGCATCAAAAAGGCAAATCGCAACGATAGTGTGCGAAGGAAACATCGTCATAGCAAAAGGCAGCACAAAATTACCAATGTTGTATCCCGATATGTTGCACATCATGAAGACCTTATGATCACGATCTTCACGCCAGGTAATCAGCATGGCAACAAACCAAGGAATAAAACAACATAAAAAGCCAACGCCCACAAGCATAATGAGCGAGGGATTAAATTCCGACGTTACAAAGGCATAAAAGATTGCGCAAGGAACTGTGATATTGAAGACAATCTTCGACAGTATATCGATAAATACATGAGGAATTTTGATAATACGAGGCATCACCACCCCTAGGATGATGATAGTAGTCAAAGAAGCTACTGTTATAAGCGCATTTTCCATACTTGTGATGATAACGCTTTATGAACCTGTTCAATTCCTTCAAATTTTGTTATGAACTATTTCAAACTAAGTACTCGTTGAGCGTTTTTCTTAATAACAGCAGCTAGATGGCACGAATCCTGGTTCCGCAATTCAGCTAACAGACGAAAGGTTTCCTGCAGCTCTTCCTGCACCTGCTCAAAAGAGCAAGAAGTTACCGGAATTGCTTCATCTTGAATGGGAACATGAGGCGCATCGGTTTCAAGAAGGAGACGATCCTCCGGTATTGCTTTTACGTATTCTTTTCCTCGTTTAGATGAAAGCATTCGCTTACTTATCGAAAAGTAACAACCACTCTCGATTGCCTGCATAAGGTCTTGCGACGACCCTGAAAACCAATGAAAAATACCCGTGCAGCAGGACAACACCTTAGTTTGCTTAAAAAGATCAAACATTTCCGAATACGCTTGCACGCAGTGAAGAGACAAAACGAAACCGCCTCGATCGGCGCAACGACGAAAGATAAAGGAAAGCGCTTCTTTTTGGTTTTCAGCAGTGTGAAGATGATAACGAGAAAAGTCTAGCCCTACTTCCCCAATAACTTTCGTCCCAGAAAAGGCCCCATCAAAGTCGTTGAGCAGTTGATTAACGTTTTCCTTATCTTCAGGAATCCACCAAGGATGAATGCCTAAACCCGAATGAACAAAAGTAAAGCGTTTGCTGCTTGCTCCCTTCGCATACTGACAAGAAAGCACTTCGGACGACGCTTCGGGCGACACCCCGGGAGCTATTTCAGCCACTTCGGACGACGTTTCGGGCGACACCGCAGCCGACACTTCAGATAACCCTTCGGACAACGTCTCAGACAACCGAAGATAATCCTGGGGAGTTACACTAGCAGCCAACACATGCGCTTGTGCTTTTTCTGCTTCGCGGGCAAATTGACAAGGGTTGCTCATAAAACCCACATGGCAATGCATATCATCAAAGACACTTTCGATTAATGACATTCTTTACCCTTTCGTCAATTCATCTCCTTCATCCTAACGCAACAATGAAGTAATTTGTTAGTGTGTAGATGTTCGCAGAATCGTGCTGTTAGGGGGAGCTCGTGGCTGCAAAGTATCTTGACCAATACAATTACGGCAAAATGGAACAACTCTTTCCGGGGATCTATCGTGTACCTGTTCCTTTACCCGATAATCCTTTGGAGTTTTTAAATTCCTACTTCGTTCTCAGTGAAGACAAAACCACCATAATCGATGTAGGTTTCGATCATCCCGACTGTGAAGCCGCACTTGAAAATGCGCTTCATGCCTTAGGGCGTGACTGGGAATCGGTTGAAATAGTCCTTACCCATTCTCATCCTGACCACACCAGCAATCTTGATCGCATTTGGCGTCGCTGGATGCGAATTTATGCCAACATGCATTCATTTCAAGAAGTGCAAAACCTCATGAACATCCAATCTCCTGTCTTTAATCCCCTAATCGGGCACCTTCTTCGTCCCGATAAGGTATATGGACGAAGCATGCAAAAACGCGATGCCAACACTTATCGGGTAAGCGCCGAATTGTTACCTCTTAAAAATCAACCCGACTTGTTCTACTTAGCTGATGGCGATGTCTACCGAAATGGGTCGTATCGTTTCCAAGTAATCACCACACCCGGTCATGATGATTGGCATATCTGCCTCTATGAACCCACCCTGAAAATTCTTATTGCAGGGGATCATGTGTTGGAGCGCATTACCCCAAGCATTATGAGCTGGATTACTTCCTATGACGCCTTAAAGGAATTTTTCAATAGTCTTGATAAGGTACGTGATCTGGATGTAGACCTTATTTTGCCTGGTCACGGGAAACCCTTTACAGGCGTTGCGGAACGCGTCGATTTTTTGAAAGCCTTCCACAAAGATCGTCTCGAAGAGCTCTATGAGCTGGTCGCGAATGGCCATGCGAGTCTTATCGACATTGCACGAAGCGCCTCTTGGAAGCACCCTAATTGGGATGAATGGACCATCGACCAAAAGTTTTATTCATTGGGAGAAACCCTGGCTCATCTAATATACCTGGTCAACGCTGGTCGCATTGCCTTAACAGTTTGCGAAAATAAACGGCGCTTTTATGTTGCCGATCAATGGGAAGTACGGCGCGCGCAGCAATAGCTGACGCAAGTGGCTCGTCTTATGTGGTGTTCTTACCTACCGCACGTACCACGCTTTAACAAACATCTAAAGAGGGGCTTGCGCCCCTCTTATTATTGCCTCATGTTTCGTAGCGCTATCACGATTCCCGTGATTGCCCCTATTCCTAAAATCAACGCCACCACCGCTAATGGAAGAGTCGAATCGCTGATTTCTGGAAGAGCTTTATTGTTTGCATCCACGTTATCCATACCTTCTTGTGAGTTATCGGTATTGGGTACGGTGGCAGTTGTTTCAATTGCACCGCAAACAGAACACTTTCCCTCTATGTAGTGGTGGCTTGTAGCGGGAATATCAGCTACTTCTTTAATATCGGTATACGTGTTTCCGTTAAAGCTTACTGACGCACTGTATTCCGTAATGCCCTTTTCTGTGCAGGTAGCTGGTGTCTTTACTTTTGAGGTTATCGTTGCTGCAAGAGTTTCCACGTGCGATGCATCATTTACGCAGGTAAAGGTTACGGTGCAGCTCTTTCCATCCTCTGACCAGATCCAGACCGATTCTCCATAAGAATGTCCTAATTTAGAGATTACCGTATCGGAAAGCTCTATCTCCATCTTACCTTCCTCGTCGCTGAAATGCTTACCGCAGATTTCGCATGTCCAGTATTCCTCGGTTCCATCCACTGTGCAGGTGGCATCTTTCTTTGGCGTTTGTATCATATTGCCATGCGTTACTGTCAAGTTGCAGGAAGCGCTAATTCCACTGCCATCCGCAGCGGTGGCGGTAATCGTGGCGGTGCCTGCGTTTATAGCAGTCACTGTTCCACCTTCGCTTACCGTAGCAATATTGTTGTCATTGCTTGCCCAAGTTACAGCTTTATTGGTGGCATCAGCAGGCTCCACTGTAGCAGTCAGGATATCCCTGCCGTTTTCCTGTAAGGTTAGGCTGTCTTTATCCAGCTTCAGGCCGGTAACAGAAACTGTAGCCGGTTTGATGTTTAGTGTATATGTCCGGTCGATGTTGCCGACGCTGTTGGTGGCGGTGACGGTAACCTGGAATTGCCCATCCGTGGTTGGGGTGCCGGTGATTGCGCCGGTGTCGGCGTCCAGCGTCAACCCTGCAGGCAAACCGCTGGCACTCCATGTAATGTTATTGCCGGTGGCTTCCAGCGTCGCAGTGTAAGATTGCCCCGCCGTGCCGTCAGGCAGGCTTTCGGTGGTGATGGCGGGAGCGGTGACAATGATGCCACCCGGTTCCCCGGTCAGTGTGCCGCCAGTATTCACGATGGTGCCGTTGTTGGTCAGATTGCCGTTGGTGTTGAGGGTAGATCCCTGCGGGATAGTCAGGGTTTCACCCTGGTTAATGGTGAGGCTCTCGTTTAAGGTCACATTACCGTACACGGTGCCTTTTGAGCCGTTCCAAACGATGCCGCCGATGGTATTGCCACCTGTTCCGTACTGAACCCCAGTAGAAGAATCACTCGTAATTCCACCGGCACTGCCGTTGGCCCGCACGATGGCATCGTTGCTGACGGTGACTGTGGGCGAGCTGCCGCCGGTTTCGCCGGTGCCACGGAGGCGAATTCCTGAACTACCGCTCGATTGTGTTGTAGCGGTCAGACTGCCGCCATTCACGGTGAGTGATGCACTTGAGGTTTCGCTACTACCTCTCTGCACGGTAACGCCATTGTCATAGGAACTTGTGGCTGTGACCTTCACATTCTCGATGCTCAGAGCAGCATTACCGTTGAAGCTAATAACTTGGATTGGGCAAAAGATTGAGTCAATAACCAAAGTGCCGTTGCCCGTGATGGACAAGGCGGCCCCGCCCCCTGAGGAATGAACATAAATCCCCGTGCTGACTTCGTCTATCGTATTACTGCCCTCCAACTGGACGGTCAGCTCTGCATCTCCGCTTTGATTGAGCACCCCAATGGCCGAGCCATGGATGGTTATGCCAGCTGGAGTATTCTGATCATAAGCCAATCCTTTTTTTATGGTGGCGTTGTGCAAGGTCAGGATATTGTCATTTGCGTTATAGTGGATATAGTTGTCCCCAGGCTGCGTGTTACCTGCGCTTGTGACAGTTCCATCGCTGTCCGTCGTCCAGTAGCCGGTGGAAGATATTTGTACACCACCTACATAAAGCTCCTGTCCGCTCGGCGCAGCCGCCAGGGTCGCAGGCCCTGTTACAGTGCCTTCAGTATGACCCCCCCCCTCGACAGCATAGGCCGCGATGGGTAAAAGACCGAGGCAGAAAATCATTGCGCAAAGGGTGCTTATCATTTTCTTTATCATGACAGTTCCTCGCATTTCAGCAGAACAAAGTAACAAGAATTATGAAACATTATGTCAAATAGTGGGTAATCTCACATCACCCATTTGACCCCATAAATCGGGTATTTAAGCTGATTATTTGCCTTTTCAACAATGCTTTTTATCAACCCCAACTTGAGGGTCTTTCACCGCATCCTATTTAGAGACTGATTGATTTACGTGCTTTTGATCGATGGATTCTCTAGGTAGAGCCGCCGTAGGTAGCTATCCTTCCTAAAACAAAAGGCCAGCTGAACAAGCAGCTGGCCTTTGCAATCACTTTTCTTTAGAACAGGAATTATTCAGCGTTCTTTTCAGGAACCACAATAGTGGGTACTTCCAAGCGGGAAAGAACACCAAACGTTACCGAGCCAAACAAAGCGCGGCTCACTCGAGAACGAGCATGGGTACCCAACAAAAGCATACGTTTACCCTCGCTGCACTCCATTACTACCTGCGCAGGAGAAGCTCCTTCTACCGCACGACCCGTTACCTCGATATCGGGATGAGCTTCTTTAATCTGGGAAATAAGCGTATCGAGTTTACGCTGGAACATTTCCCCTACAGGCTGAAGTCCGCCACCCATCACTTCTGCAGTGCGAGAAATAAGCGTCGGGATACCCCATGCACTAACAAGTTCAAGAGGCTCATCAAAAGCAAGTGCCATGTTAACACCCAAAACAACCGCATCGTTGCTGGTGTCATCTGGGCCTACTCCTACTACAATTCCCTTTGCGCAACGATCAGTTGCATAGTCAGAAGGAATTACCGCCGTAGCAACGCTTGCCGCAGAAGCAACGCGAAGGCCCTTAGCACCAAATACTTTTTCGCCTACGGTCTTGTTGTGATGCGAGCCTAATACAACAATGTCGTAATCATCGGCTGCTGCAATAAGAGCCTCAACAACATCGCCCCTTCCAACGGTTACCTGCACGGTAAGGTTGGGGTACTTTTCTGTAAGATGTTCCTGTGCCGTTCCTAAAACATTGTCGACAGCAGTTTGCAAAATCTTTTCATCCGAACCAGCCAAACGAACCGATCCAGGATCGATAATAGCAAGCAGGGTAAGTGTTGCGCCTTCTTCTCTGTCTGCTAAGGCAGCTGCCCACTCCAACGCACGCTGGCTACGTTCGCTGCCATCAATACCAACAAGAATATTTTTCATGGTATTCAGTCAACCTTTCTTAGCACTTAGTGGAACAGAGGAATCATAAGCCAAAGCGCAAAGAGCACTACAACAACGCAGGCCACAAAGCAGGCAACCGATGCAATACGTGCACCCATGAAGCCGTGACCTTCCTGCTCAGCTGCCGTGCTGCGCGCCCAAAGACGCAAACCGGTGGCATACATAGTGCCAATTCCGCCCGCAATAACTACGGCAACGATCAACACCGTAAGAAAACTAATTACTTCTTCCATAGTATTCTCCTTCCTTACGCTGCTGCCGTCTGAGTGTTGTCAAGGTTAAGCTTAACTTCCGTGCCCTCATTAACATTGGTGGAGTTAACAGGATTGCGACGTGCTAAGCGGAAGATAATGATGGCGATAATGGCTGCCGCGATAACTACGGCTGCAGTACCAAAAACGTTAATCTTTGCAACCGAGCATGCCGCTGCAGCAATAATGCCTGCAGCAGGGAACGTAACAAGCCAAGCAATTAACATGCGACCCGCTACTGCCCAGTTAACTTCGTTGCCCTTCTTGCCAAGTCCTACACCGATGATGGAACCGGAGCATACCTGGGTAGTAGAAAGAGCAAAGCCTAAATGAGAAGAAACTAAGATAGTGGTTGCAGAGCTTGCTTCAGCTGCAAAACCCTGAGGGGTATTGATCTCGGTCAAGCCCTTACCAAGCGTACGGATAACGCGCCAACCGCCCATGTAAGTACCAAGAGCAATGGCCAAGCCGCATACGGCAATTACCCACAATTGAGGATCAGAACCAGATGGCTGAATACCAACTGCAATCAAGGTAAGCGTAATGATACCCATGGTCTTCTGAGCGTCGTTAGTACCGTGAGACAAAGCTACCAAACAAGCCGTTACCGTCTGGCCATGACGGAAGCCATTTTCGATGTACTTTTCATCTAACTGCTTAACAATAAAGTAAATAAGCTTTACCGCACAGAATGCTGCCAAGCCAGCTACAACAGGAGAAATAAGAGCTGGTAGAAGCACCTTAGTAATTACGGCAAAGAAGTTCACGCCCTGGGTGCCTGCGCCCACAATAACAGCGCCTACTAAGCCGCCAAACAAAGCATGAGAAGAGCTAGAAGGAAGACCGACCAACCATGTTAGTAGGTTCCAAATAATCGCACCTAACAAACCTGCCAAAATGAATTCCGGTGCAATGGTTACTGCCTGTTCATTAATCAAACCACCAGAAATGGTGTTTGCAACCTCCGTTGAAAGAAATGCACCGATCAGGTTCAACGTACCAGCTGCAATAACCGCAGTTTTTGGCTTCAGGGCGCCTGTGGCAATTGAAGTAGCCATGGCGTTGGCCGTGTCATGGAAGCCATTCGTGAAGTCGAACGTAAGCGCAACTACAATTACGAGCCCTACGACGACAAGAGTAGCGATATCCATGCTATTCTTTTTCCTCCTTCTAATGGATCTGCCTTTTTGCTTAGGCAAGAATAGCAAGGTAAATGTTAAATAGATGTAAGATGAAGTTAAGTATTGTTAAGAGTCGTTAATCCTTGTTAAGGCTTGTAAAACTATTTCCTATCAAAACGTTTTACGTGGTCATTTATCAGTTTTAGTTATCAATTGAAGTCTTTTTGCATGAAAAAGCCCTCAGCAGGTTACTTTTTCTCTCGATTTACTTAACTTTATGAGCGCCTTGATTGTTAAATGCCTTCATCGCTCGCCTGTCGAGTATCACATAAAGACTTACGATAATACCTGCCGCCAGCACGACCATAATTAACAAAGTTCCATAAGATATTAAATACGTTCCGGTAGCTTCCATGAGAAACCCTGGCAAAAAGGTAAATATAAAGCCGCCCAACGCATAGGCAATCTGGAAATTTTTAATCGTTTTAACCTGCTGACCTCGTGGTGCTAGCTCGATCGACCAAATAGAAATGCCAACCGTACCCAGCGCAAGCCCCGTTCCGTAAAACAGCACTCCAAACAACGCTAGATTATGATTACCCATATCGGATAGACACAGCAGTATCAGCCCGATAATAAATAAGGCGAAAAAGACCAGAGATCCTTTGGCAGTACCAATTTTGTCGAATACAACCCCTGTAAACAGTTTCGACACCATCAAACAAGCACCACTGATCGAAACCAATAAGGCCGCATATTCAGTGGTGAATCCTTCAGAAGTAAACAACACCGCTAGATAATTTGAGCCGCCAACAGAAACGCAACCCACAAAAAGCATCGCTATCAATACCACGGGAACCATACGTGAAGGCAAGTTCCTATTGATGCGATTGCCCCGCTGCTTTTTCTGAAGCGATGTCTTTTGGCTTTCGTCTTCGACTTCAGAAGAAAGCTTAGGATCGGTATAGGGGATCAATCCCATGTCTTGTGGTTTATTTCGTAACAAAGCATAAAGAGTGACCGCACAAACTAAAGCAAGAATACCTTCAGCAACAAATGCCGAAGAAAGCGAAAAAGCACTTTCGAGCGCCACCACCACGGGAGGCACTATTACCGCAGCAACACCAGAACCAACCGCAGCTATGCCTGCGGCAGTAGCTACATGGTCTTTAAACCAGCGCCCGATCAACATGGTGGATGCTACCATGCCGCCTAATCCGTACCCAAGACCCGTAAAAATAGAGCCTATACAAAGCCCCACAAAGTTAGCGGTACTGAAGGCATATATTACAAATCCTATACCGATGCATAATGAAGCAAATGCTACCCCTTTGCGGCAATCGAGTTTTTCGTAATAGCGAGCCACGAAAAACATTGCGATAACTGAGATAAAGGTGCGGATAGAAATAACAATAGAACCGCCTGAATGCCCCACTCCAGGAAGTTCAACAAGATAGGGCTGATATACAGAAAACGAAGTGGAGGCTAAACCTACATTGGTAAAGAGCAACAAAAAACAGCAGGCACATATCACTTTCTCATAATGCTGTTTTAATTTTCCTATCATAGCTATCACATCACCGTGTAATTTTCGTCTGCATCAATGTGTCGCGTTAATCTACGGCATTCGCCCTAACCAGTGCGTCGCTTTAGTCTACGACACTCGCCCTAACCAGCACACGCCTCTTGACCTCTATGCCTCTATAAAAATATGCAGCAGGATGTGAGGTCCTGCTGCATAAACGAAATAAAGGTTTTAATTGCCGTGGGCCTTAAGTTTGCTTTTCAGCGAGTATAACCCCTCTTGCAAACCTTGCGCCAGTACACACTAAACGTTACGTCTAGGAAACAAGGTTTTAAACTAGATTTTCAGGATTACCAGCCAAATAAGAAGCAATATTGTTTGCAACTATTACTGCGCGCTTTTGCATTGCTTCATTTGAAGCAAAAGCTACATGGGGCGTTACAATGGTGTTCTTGGCGCTTAGCAAAGGATGATCCTCAGGGAAAGGAGGTTCCATCTCCAACACGTCTATGCCTGCACCAGCAAGCCTACCTTCATTAAGAGCATCTGCCAACGCCTGAGAGTCAACAATAGGACCGCGAGCGCAATTGATCAAAACGCTCGTGGGCTTCATTTTGGCAAGCTCCTCCGCTCCGATCAAGCCCGTTGTCTGAGGGGTTTGAGGAACATGCAAGCTGATTACATCGCAAGTGGAGAGCAATTCGTCCAGCTCGACAAACGTAACTCCTTCGATTTCTTTACGTGTTCGAGAATAAGCCACTACCTCGCACCCAAAAGCTTGAGCAATACGCATAACGCGTGTGCCAATTGCACCAGCACCAATTACTCCGAAGCGCTTACCTTCCAATTCAGGTCCGACGAGCCCGTCTTTAGTTCCGCCCGAGCGTACCTGTGAATTTAATACCGAAATATTGCGATATACATCCAACAAAAGTCCGAATACTAAATCAGCAACAGCAACCGTTGAATAACCAGCGCAATTCGATACTTGAATGCCCTTTTCGCGGCAATACGCCATATCAACATGATCGTAGCCCGTAAATGCCACGCACACATATTTAAGATTAGGATTCTGCTGCATCACTGAAGCAGGATAGGCAATGTTTGAGAGCACTACTACATCAGCATCCCCGCTGCGCTCAATAAGCGTTGCCTCATCAACCTTGCGATCTGGATAGGTAATAAGCTCCACATCAGCAGTGCCAGCTGCCTTTAAGATCAAATCACGAAGATCGGCATCAGGAATTCCCAGTGGTTCCAAAACGGCAATTTTCATAATGCTCCTTCCATGCTTATCGCATGAGCGTTTAACTACTCCTAAGCATGGTAAAGGAGCGTCTTCCTGTTTAAGACAAGGTATCGGCGAGCGTGCAGGAACGCGCGAACGCGCAGTGTCGCGTAGGCACGCATCATCGTCTAAGTGCGCAGCGCCACCCTAGCGCACGCATCGCGTCTGCCTTCAACTTCGCGTTTGTTTTATTTGGTTTCCTTAGAAGCGCTGTTATCCTGAGCATCCTGCGCCTGCGCAGAATCTACTGGTTGTCCCTGTGGCTGCACAGAGTCTCCCTGTCCTCCCTGTGGTTGAGCCTCAGACATCGATTGGTTCGATGGTTGCTGAATCGGCTGTGCTGGTTGCACTGGCTGAGCAGGAGAAGGCTGTTGTGGTTGCGCAGGTTGCTGCACCGGCTGAGCAGGTTGGGGTTGTACGGGCTGTTGTGGCTGTGCAGGCTGAGCAGGCATAGGCTGCTGCGGCTGTACAGGCTGCTGTGGCTGCGCGGGCTGCATAGTAATTTGCTGCTGAGGAGGCACCGAACCCGTACCCTGACCATACATGCCCTGATTGTAACCAGCCCCTTGACCAGGCATTGTTCCTTGATACATACCAGGACCAGGATAGCCACCCTGAGCAAATGCCGCAAAACTCTTACGTACACGAGCGTTCATCCAGGCGGCAATAATAAAGCAAACACAAGTAATGACAGAGAATACTACCGCTGCGCAAACAGCTGCAGCAACAGTCCAGCCAAAGGCACGACGTAATTTTTCTGGAGCAGCAAGTGCACGAAGAGACATCGAGCTTGCCACAATGCCCACCACATGCAAAAGCATATAGCCTACCGCAAGAGCAATGACCACATTGATGCCAAGCGTTGCAGCTTCACGAATCTGCTCTTCATTCATTGAGGAATAATCATACGTTGCCGCAGGAGAACTTCCATCAAACGCTGCGGAACCAGAAGAGCCCGACTGAAGTTCTTGAACAAAAAGATCATAGAAAGCAGGGTCAGAGAGCATCGACGAAGCAGATATCATCAACGCCAGGAAAGCACCACCTGCCAGCACTCCCAAAATGGAAAAAACCATAGTTGCAATGGAAAGTCCTCGAAGTATTCGTATATCAGAATTCACAAAAGCCCCTTTCAACCGCCTTCCCGAAGGAAAGCTCCTGGAATGAACAATTCTCGATTCGACTTTTCTTTTTGATACCTCTTATCTATAAACGATTTCAGCTAAGGGCGTCTCGATTTTCGCAACATATCCCACGCCATCCATACAAAGAGCAAGAATGCCGAAACATATTCAATAAAAGAAAGTACGGGAAGTCCAAACACTTTTGGCATATCAACTGCAATAATTAAACTTCCACTTACCAACAAACCCGCAATGACCAAACTCATGGCAAGACGATTTGCAATGCGACTCACTTTTCGCAAAGGTTCAGTTGAGCCTAACATTTCCATGTTAACTTTCATTTGGCCGCGCGAAAGCATGCGGAACATCTCTCCGGAATACTCCGCTGCTTTCATCAAACTTTTCAAAGAAGTATCAAGCGACACGACTGCTGTTTTTAAACGTTGTTCCAATTCTTCCTGAACATTCTTGGAACGAATAATGTGCCCGTTAATAATTTCTATCATGTTCGTATTGGCTAAATACTCCGCCAGAGATCCTTCCATGGTTACAATGCCCCGTGACACGGCAGTAACCGACGATGGAAGAGTTACCCTACATTGACGAGTAAGCGCCATGATGTCGCTCAAAAGCGCACCAATATCGATATCAGCAACATTGGTTGCGCAATAGCTTTTTAATACATTGTCCAGTTCTGCTAATAGACGCGCATGGTCTATTGCAGCTAAATCATGTTCGACCGAAAAAGAAATTAAGGCATCCTTCAGATCGCTGGCATTTTGGGAACCAACTGCTTCGATTATCTTGCTGAATCCCATACGCTCTCGGACAGAAAGCCTACCCATAATGCCCAGGTCAAGGTACACTACCTTGCCTTCATGGACAAACAAGTTACCCGGGTGCGGATCAGCATGGAAAAAGCCATGTTCAAGAATTTGAGTTGCGTAATTATCCATGACCTTAAGACCTATTTCGTCAAGGTCATACCCGTATTCCTTAAGCTTTTTCGTATCGCGAATTGAAATACCCTCGATGTATTCCATCACTAACACCGATTCGGTGCAGTATTCCAAATAAGGCTTTGGACACGAAATGAAAACAACGTTCTTATTAAACTCAGCAAATTCTTGGAGATTGTTCGCTTCCTTCATGAAGTCAGTTTCTTCAAGAAACGTTGCCCACAATTCCTCGACCACATCACGAAGGTCAAGCATTTGCGTGTCTTTCATAAAACGCGAAATATGCTTTGCAACCGAGCGCATAACATCGATGTCCTGCGCCATAACCGCACGAACACCTGGTCGCTGCACTTTTACAGCAACCACATCGCCGCTTACCAGTTCTGCTTTGTGTACCTGTGCAAGTGAAGCGCTTCCTAATGGTTTTGGATCGATTGAACGAAAAATTTCATCGAACCTGCTGCCATACACATCCTTTAACGCGGCAAGCGTATCTTCAAACGGCATTGGGTCGCAATCCATTTGAAGATCCGCAAGCGCGTCACAATAAGCTGCAGGTAAAATTTCTGATCGCAGCGAAAGCATCTGCCCAATTTTGATAAAACTGGGACCTAGATCGACCAAAAAACTGCGCAACTGACTAGGACTAAGACCTTCATGAACATGGTGTTTGCGCATCAGTCCAATTATTTCGCGCAAACGACGCATACGAGCCTTGCGGCTTAATCCAAATTTCTGGTCAGGGTCAATTTCTTCCCCATCCCTAAACATATATTTAAGAAGCGAATTTTCGGCCATGCGAATGCATTCCTACGTACGTTTTCTCTTATTCGGCTGCTTATTCTTCTTTGGAGCCCTCTTCTTTGGAATCCGACTCATCTGAATCGTTTACCACTTCCGCCTCAGAAGCAACCTTAGATTCAGCAACAAGACGTGCGACCGTAGCGGCAAATTCTTCACGTTCTTCTGGCGTCATCGTCTTAAGCGTTTGCGCTACTGCTTCTTCGCGAACCTTTGAAATAGTCTGCGTTGCTTTGTGCTGCAATTCCTGATTGATATCTTTTCCTTGCTCAACCGTGATACTGCCTTTTTCGATAAGGGTATCTACTACTTCTTTGGCTTTTTCTCCCGTAATCGCAAGAGCGCCTACTCCAGCAAGAAAGATGTCCTTAAAACCATCTTCAATTGACTTTGCCATGATGTCCCCCTCCATTCCTGCAGAGTAATACCTAATGTAATTATACGAGTTTCTACACATATCCACTGCTAATGCTAATTAACTGTTTAAATTGAACACCGTGTTTAGTAAAATAATCGTCGTTAATTGAACAGACCGTCTAATTTTTAGCAGAAAGCAAGTGTGTACTAGTGACGCAAAAGACTAACTCCTCCTTCACCGACACTTCTCACCAGCCAAGCACATGCGATTGCGCTGCCAGCACCGACAACACGCTTCTCGTTGGTATCGACGTAGGATCTACCACGGGAAAAATCGCCGTATTCGATCCACGCACTCAAAAAGTATTATTTCGTCGATATCTACGACATCACGCACGTCAAGTTGAATGCGTTAAGAATCTTTTCCTTGAAGTAAAAGAAGTCTTCCCGGATACCCCTTTACGGGCTGCCTTTTGTGGTTCGGGTGGTGCCGCCCTTGCAGCGGCTCTCGATTTGCCCTATGTGCAAGAAGTAGTCGCTAATGCACTTGCCGTTAGCGCTTTTTATCCCACGGCGCGCACCGCAATTGAATTAGGCGGACAAGATGCAAAAATGGTGTTCTTCGAATACGACACCACACAGGAGCGCCTCAATGTTGCCGACATGCGCATGAACGGAAGTTGCGCTGGCGGAACAGGCGCCTTTATCGACGAAATCGCGACACTTCTTAAAGTGCCTACCGAAAAATTCAACGATCTCGCTGCTCAAGGTAGTTCGGTACATACCATTTCAGGCCGCTGCGGCGTTTACGCTAAAACAGATATCCAGCCCTTGCTAAATCAGGGTGTTTCACGCGAAGAAATTGCCCTTTCTTCCTTTCACGCCATCGCAAAACAAACTATCGGCGGCTTGGCACAAGGCTTAGACATCGTTGCGCCTGTGGTGTTCGAAGGCGGACCTCTTACCTTTAATCCGCGCCTTATTAAAGTGTTCGCAGAACGTCTTAATCTTGGCCGAGAAGATATTATTATTCCTGAACACCCTGAAACTATCGTTGCCGTCGGCGCTGCGCTTTCGCTTACCGATCTCTTTCGTGATAATCCAGCAAAGCTGGTGCTTGATGAGGCAATCCACACCCTAGAAACCAAGCGAATCGTAGTCGTAGATGGCGCGAGTGCCCTTTGTTCACTTGATGAATCAAATGAACAAGATTCTTCCGCTTCTGCGCTATCCATGCCTCTCTTTGAGAATGAAGAAGAAAAAAATCGCTTTGTTGAACACCATAAGCTGGGAGATTCAACCTCACTCAAAGAACGTAAAGAAGCAGGACAGCTCCCCTCATCTCTTTCGGTGTATTTAGGTATCGATTCAGGATCTACCACCACTAAATTAGTATTGCTTGATACGCAAGGAAATTTGGTCGATTCGTTTTACGCTCCCAATGAGGGGGAACCCCTCAAGGTGGCACAAAAAGCCCTGATGGATCTTCACGATAGCTATGCAGAAGCCGGATGCGAGCTCACTATCTTAGGAGTTGGCACCACTGGCTACGGGGAGCTTATGTTTGCACAAGCCCTCAACGCAGATAGCCACACGGTAGAAACGGTTGCGCATGCTCATGCCGCACAGCGTTATGTTCCCGATGTCAGCTTTATCCTCGACATTGGTGGACAAGACATGAAGGCACTCTGGATAGATGAAGGCATCATAACCAATGTGGTAGTCAACGAGGCTTGTTCAAGCGGATGCGGTTCGTTTCTCGAAAACTTTGCCTCCACCTTGGGCATTACCACTCAGGACATTGCCGAAGCGGCCTTTCGTTCCGAATCTCCTGCAGCACTCGGAAGTCGCTGCACCGTATTTATGAATTCCAGCATTGTAACCGAGCAAAAAAATGGCAAAACACCCGACGATATTATGGCGGGTCTTTGCCGATCTATCATAGAAAACGTATTTACCAAAGTAATTCGAGTTTCAAATTTAGAGAGCTTAGGCAATCGCATTGTCGTACAGGGAGGCACCTTTTTAAACGATGCGGTGCTTCGCGCTTTTGAACAGTATGTGGGACATGAAGTAGTTCGCGCACCTTACCCTGGCCTTATGGGGGCAATCGGTGCCGCACTTATCGCTCAAGAGCAGGTATCTAACCAATCAAAAGCACACGCATCCAGCCAGCCGAAAGAGCACGCATCTAGCCAATCGGAAGAACACGCGTCCAGCCATTCAAAAGAGCACGCGTCCAGCCACCCGAGTAGCTTCATAGGATGGGATGCCCTCCGAAATTTCGAATACACCCAAGAGACTAATCTCATTTGTCCCTTCTGTGCTAACCGCTGCAACCGAACTCGTATCACGTTTTCTAACGGATCCTCTTGGATAACAGGAAACCGATGCCCTCGCGGAGAAGTGGTGGGCGATCCTAAAGACGCTTCAGTGCGCGACGCGGTTCGTGCTGCAAAGAAAGCCATGGATAGCGTTCCTAATCTGTACGCTGAACGCGAGACCTTACTTTTTAAAGATTGGCCATTTAGCAAGGTCGTACCCGACCAAAACATCACCATCGGACTTCCTCGTGTGCTGTTTTATTGGGACACTATGCCCTTCTGGAAAACGCTTCTTCAAGCACTTGGTTTCACCGTTAAACTTTCCCATCTCAGCACGCGCGCAATTTATGAAGACGGCCTCCAAGCAGTCGCTTCGGACACCGTCTGCTTCCCCGCAAAACTGGTCCACGGACACTTGCGCGATCTTCATAACCAGAATGTTGACCGCATCTTTATGCCTATTGTCACGACGGTTCCCTCGGAAAATACCGCAGATACCAGCCAATCAATGTGCGCGGTAGTAAAAGGGTATCCTCTGGTTATTAAGAATTCGGACAATCCTGAACGACGCTGGGATATACCTTTTGACAGCCCCTTATTCCATTGGTTTACCGAAAAAGATAAGGCTCGCCAATTAAAAACCTATTTCCAGGAGATGTTTGACATCCCCGAGAAAGCTACCGAAGCAGCACTTGCACAAGCCAATGCGGCGCAGGCTTCTTTCTACGAAAGCCTTCAACAACGCGGAGCGGAAGTTCTTGCGCAGGTACGCAAAGAGGGACGCTATGCCGTGGTATTAGCGGGACGTCCTTATCACAACGACACGTTGGTAAACCATGAACTTCCAAGCTTCTTTACCGACCTGGGAATTCCGGTCATTACCGCCGATTCAGTTCCTGGCATAACCGAAGTAAATTTGGATAACAGCCTGATTGATATTGTTAACAATTTCCATGCCCGTATGCTTTCATCGGCAGTCATTGCAGCACAAAGTCCCCACATGGAATATGTCCAAATCGTAAGCTTTGGTTGTGGCCACGATGCGTATCTTTCCGATGAAATAATTCGCTTAATGAAAGAAGTTGGACCCAAAACTCCGCTCGTCCTCAAAGTAGACGAAAGCGATATCCGTGGCCCTCTTGGCATTCGTACCCGTTCTTTTGTGGAGACAATCGAAAGAAGACGAGTCCAAGAGCAGGCTAGCGAAAGTAAACAAGAATTGGTTTCGGAAGCCGAAAGCGAACAAGAACAAACCCTCGACAGAAAAATTGCTCGCGAAACAGGCGCCAAACTGAACGATCCCTACCCTCAAAAGTTCGACAAAGCAGCAGTTAAGGAACGAGTGGTATTAGTTCCCAATACTTCTCATGCATTTAGCCGTATTATGTCTGCTGTATTTGCAAAACAAGGCTTGCGAACCGTTTCGCTCCCTATAGGTCGCGAACGAGCTATATACCTTGGCAAAAAGTATGTTCATAACGATATTTGCTTCCCTGCCCAAATCGTTATCGGCGAAGCTCTTGAAGCCTTGGAGTCCGGAAAGTACGACCTTGACCATGTTGCCGTTGCAACCGGTAAATATATCGGTGACTGTCGACTTACCCACTACGCCGCACTTTTGCGCAAGGCTCTCGACGACGCTGGCTACGAACAGGTTCCTATCATCACCAACGACGATGTGGATTTCCACGATATTCATCCTGGATTCAAGCTCAATCTTACTTCCGCAATTCGCGTTGCGTTCACTTTACCTATGATAGATGCGCTTGAAGAGCTTCTTCGTAAAATACGTCCTTACGAACTAGAAAAAGGCAGTGCCAATGCCGCTTTCGATCAAGCGCTTGATTGCTTGGTTGAAGGCCTTGAAGCAGGTGGTGTTCGTGGAGCGAAGAAAGCTTTCGCCCAATCGATAGAAATCATGAAACAAGTACCGTACGACAGAAGCAATCCCCGTCCGACGGTGCTTATCGTGGGTGAATATCTCTTAAACTTCCATCCTGGCGCAAACCACGATATTGAAGACTACCTGGAAAACAACGGGCTTGAAGTTATCGAAGCACGTATGACAGACGTTATACGCAAAACCTACTTCTACCAGGATTCTCAAGTAAAAGAGTTCAAGGTTGACCGACCTTTCGCGAATAAAGCCACCTACGCTATCGACAACCGAGTGTTCGACCTAGCTCACGATGTAACCGATCGTATCGCGAAGGCTCATCCACTCTACACTCCGCCTTGCCGCATGCCTGATTTGGTGCAAGCAAGCGACCCTATCATCCATCACACCTTTGACGCAGGAGAAGGAGTTCTTATTCCCGCTGAAATTCTGCACCACGCAGAACATGGATGTCGCGCGTTTGTTATCTTGCAGCCTTTTGGTTGCTTGCCAAACCACGTAGTTGGCCGCGGTATTGCAAAACGTTTAAAGGAACTTTATCCCGATGCACAAATTCTGCCTCTTGATTTTGACCCTGACGTAAGTTTCGCCAACATTGAGAATCGGTTACAGATGCTCATTATGAACGCACGCGCAGCGCATTCGGAATAACATTACTAAAACCCTTTAGTGTGCAGGAGACCCCCAATGGCACGACCAAGAAAAGACCAAGGCGATTGCGCTGAACAGCGCATCAAAGATGCCTTCTGGGCCTTATTGGAACAAAACGATTTAAAAGATATTACGGTAAGCATGATTACCTCAAAGGCAAACTGCAACCGTGGTACGTTTTACTATCACTTCAATTCTCTTGAGGAGCTCGTTGATGCCATCATCACCGATGAGCTTTTCATTAACAGCAGCGTACCACGTGCCTTGTTTTATCTTCTCTGCAAAAAATCTAATCCTTTTGAGCAGGAAAACTTCGCCCTCCACATAAAGCGCTTCGGTCTTATGATGAACCGCGGTGGTCAAGAAGGCATTGACACCAAAGTTAAAATTGCCGCGACTGAGATGTGGGAAAGACTTCTCTGCACCAATGACGAAAAACTCACCATAGAAACACAACTCATCATTGAATATACCTTGAGCGGATTAATCGGGCTTATTTCCTATCTGCATCGTGAAGGACTTCTCGACAAGCACAACATACCCGAAGAAATGATCTTTAGCTTTAAGACAAACTCCCAGTATCTCCTAACGAGCATCAGCAAGGCGCAAAACATTCCCCTTGTTAAGCTGGAAAAACTCATTTGCGACCAGATGCGCAATGTACAAAGCGACACCTGCCAAACCTGCCCGAAAATCCTGTTAGGATAAACGAGAATTTTGCGCTATCCATTTCTCGAAATTTTCTAAATACCCCTGCTCATCTTGAGTAAGGGTATTTTTTGCCTGATCAAAAAGGAATTCTCTCCATTCGGCGAGCGACAAATTCCCCACCTTGGCCTTCCAGCCCAAAGTGCGGATAGACTCAGCAGCAGTATCGGTATACGTATCATCAAGCTGCCATCTGTCCCCGACAACACCAAACGCATCCTCTACGCGCGCAAGCGATTCTTCGGAATAAAAAATCCCTTTGATGAGAGCCGCATAACCTGCCATCGCCTGGAGAGGCAGTGCATCGGCGGGGCGAATCTCTACAAATTGCTTAAGGCGCACATCAGGCCAAAACATTGAAAGAAGATGCTCGATATCATCCTGCGACATAGGAACATCGGCGTAAGCCTGAGATGCAGTGATGCCTGCAACGTCACGCAGCGCAGGTCCTTGAGGATTTTCAGAAGACGGACGTGTCACAAAAATTGGACAGGTGCGCAGTAACCAAGAGGCGTACTGTTCAAATCCGAAACCCACCTCGAACAGTCCTGGAACTTGCCCACAACGCGCATTGTCTACATCGCGCCACATGGCAAGACGAGACAAGGGCTTTGGAGTCTCGCCTTCGAAACGGACTACGTTGTCGGTAAATGCCGCAATAAGGGGAACTAATGCCTGAGCAACACGCATTTTTCTTATCGCATCTGCCTCATCTCGATAATCAATCGAAACCTGAGTCGATGCAGAAGCACGCATCATTCGCTCACCATGAGTGCCGAGGGCGTGGAAATAGTCATTCATGAAGTGGTATCGTTGTTTTGGTATTAGTGACAAATCATGGGCTTTTTCGATTGGATGATAGCCCAGCGTTACCAGTTTTGCCTTATGCTGCCGAAGAAATGAATCGACGTGGCTGCGAAATTCGGTATACACGCGAACAATATCTGCTATAGCACAATAGGGCGCAATGCTTATCTCGAGCTGCGCTGCAGGCTCTAAAGTCAGCGATGCCTCTTCGTTAGCAAGACCGATCAAATCGCCTTCAAGACCTCGCATTTCTCGAGGATAAAACTCAGACAAATACAAGAGAATGTCTCGAACGCCAAATGCTGCCTCGGACGTGGCTCCAGATGCGCCTTCGGATGCGTGCTCGGATACGCCCGCAGACGTGCCCTTGGTTGTGCCTTCTGATGCGCTTTCGGCTGCGTCCTCGGATACGCCCGCGGATATGCTCTTGGTTGCGCCTTCGTATGCACGCCTGATTGCGACCTTTTCGCCCTCATAAGGAATGGCCTTGAGCGTAGCAGCGTCCACCACAAAATGCTCAACCTCTACGCCAAGCTTCTCGCAAGGCTGGTTACCTTTTGCTCCTTGCGCGAAATAGGCACAGATCGCGCTGCGATTTTCCTCTTCAAAAGACATATATTGTTACTCCATTTCGCCAAGGTGCGAAAAAAGATCAGATGAAAGATAGCGCTCTCCCGTATCAGGCAGCACTACTACGATCATTTTTCCTTCATTTTCTGGACGCTGAGCAACTATTTTCGCAGCATGAAGAGCAGCGCCAGAAGAGATGCCCGCCAGTACTCCTTCTTTTGCGGCAAGTTCGCGGGCAGCAGCAAAGGAATCTTCGGTACGTACCGCTAAGACCTCATCATAGACAGAGGTATCGAGCGTATCAGGTATGAAACCTGCTCCAATTCCCTGAATGCCATGAGGACCGCTTTTGCCTTCCGAAAGAACAGGCGAATCGGCTGGTTCAACCGCGATCACCTGGATATGGGGATTTCTACTCTTAAGGTATTTCCCTGATCCGGACAACGTTCCACCCGTACCAACGCCTGCTACAAGAATATCCACCTTCCCCTCGGTTGCCTCCCAGATCTCAGGACCTGTTGTAGCTTCATGAGCGGCGGGATTTGCAGGGTTAGTAAATTGACCAGCAATAAGAGAATTGGGATATTCTTTGGCAAGTTCTTCGGCTTTTGCGATAGCACCAGCCATGCCTTTTGCGCCTTCGGTTAGCACCACTTCTGCGCCGTAAGCACGCATTAATATGCGTCGTTCAACACTCATTGTTTCCGGCATCACGATAATGGTGCGATTTCCGCGAGCCGCCGCTAAAGCAGCAAGGGCAATGCCGGTGTTACCAGAAGTTGGCTCGATCAGCACCGTATCATCGTCGAGCTTTCCTTCACGTTGCGCCGTTTCTAGCATAGCCTTCGCTATGCGATCTTTTGCTGAACCAGCAGGATTAAATGATTCTATTTTTGCTACCACGTGAGCTTTTAAGTGGTTATTCTTTTCAAAATTCACCAACTCCAGCAAAGGAGTGTTGCCAATGAGTTCAGCGATATTGGAATAAATCATGTTCAACGCCTCTCTTTTTCCCTTAAGCGTCGCTTTAAAGTTAGAGTATTTTAACTCACTATACCGCGCCATCGGCTTATCGCAAACGAAGGTAAACTAATCGTTGCTCCTGACGAACCGAACGGGGCGTTTCAGGCAGGAAGTGCGATGGTTCATTATTGAAAAGAAGGTTGCTTTACATAAAGAAAATGGTTGCTTTTTGTGAGATGTATTGTCGCTTTTTATGAACTTTCTTTTCGCAAAAGGTGAGTTTTGTCTCTCCTAAAATTCACGATTATATGAATTTCCCTCTTCAGAATTAGTCCTATAGCGCCTTTGATGCGATAGGAGTGATTCCATGTTCACCAAGAAAACTGCTGACTCGAACTCTGTTTGTTCTGCTGCAGGTTCGTGCTCTACCTGTTCTACTGCAAGCTCACGCCCTACTAAAGATTCTCCCCCAAAAGTACTGCGATCGGGCAAACGCACAGAAGCGCTGCGAGTGACTTGTTTGGGTAAACGTCCAAAAGTGCTACGAGCGGCTTGTTTAGACAAGCACCCAAATGTAGGGCTTGCCTTTGTTTTTAGATATGCTGCAATCGGTCTCGCTCTTTTATTGGCATGCCTGTGCGCATTGAGCCTTATGTACCCACAGTCAACTTATGCAGTTCAGGGAAGCGACCCTCTCACCGTCACCGTTGAAGTAGAGGGGTTCCAGGGATCATTGCCAACTCTGATCGAAGGAAGCGACTTCACAAAAGGACAAGCAATTCAGGCCGATCCTCGTTATATGGTTGACTCTCAAGGAAACCAACCACTTGCTAGTCTCATCGAAGAAAAAGAATCACAAGGCTTTCAGCTTGTTTGGAAAACAGATGCGGGTGATAACTTTGATTGGTTTACCACTCCCATAACGCAAAGCACCACCGTAAAAGGGAGCTTTGTAGAAGCTGACTACATCGTTCGCGTAAGTTTTAACGACGAGAAAACCGAAGATATTGAGGTTGCTGTTCCCAAAGGATCCTCATTTGAGGAAACCTATGGAAAAGCTCTTTCTACTCCCTCAAAGCAGGGACATACCTTTATTCGATGGGTAAACTCCTCTGACAATTCTACGTTCGATTTTTCTGCTCCAGTAGAGGCATCCACTACTATTTATGCCCTTTATTCCATTAGCGAACCTGACCAGGTGGTAACGGTCGATGCCGACTTTGACGTGCCAGAAACTGCATCTGGAAAATGTTATATCGGCGCAACCTGGAGCGTTCATCCTGCTCAATTTAGCATTTCAGGATTCACAGGAGAATTAGAAGGGTGTTCAGGAACGGGGTCTTGTTCTCTTCCCAGCGCTGCAGCACCTTCGTACACATGGGCAGACTATAATGCAACGCTTGTAAGCGTAGATATAAGCGCAGGTATTGTTACCTACGATGTCACTATTACCCCGCCGGGAGCCGCAAGCCCGAATGGTCCTCGCAACAGCCTAGGTTTAATTGGCTATCAAACCGTTTATTTTCAAGCAAAAGTTCAAAAGAATTTTGGAGGATACCTTGAGCTGAAAAAAGTTTCCGAAAACCCCTCGCTCAGCGAAGGTAATAGCACCTATTCACTAGAGGGAGCAATCTTTGGCGTTTACGACAAGAACGGCAATCGCGTAGCGCAATTACAAACTGACGAAAACGGACAAAGCCAGAGAAGCCCCCTCTTGCCCGTAGGGACCTACACCATCAAAGAAGAACAAGCACCCGTCGGTTTCGCAAACACCGCAGATAGATCAATCCCTATCCACGCAGGATCGGTAACCCAGTCAACTATTTCCAATATTCCTCAAAGTTGCTTAATTGACCTTGCTCTTCAGAAAGTAGATGCCGAAACCAAGGCATCATCGCCTCTCGGATCCGCAACATTAGGCCGTGCCCAATTTCAAGTTTCTTACTACGACCGCTACCTGACCGTACCTCAATTAGTACAAAACACCCTAACCGCCTTCATGGATGGCGAAGAGGCTCAATCAAATCAGCTCTCCATTCCACAATCATGGGGTAATCCTGTACGAAGCTGGATTTTCGAAACTGACGAAGAGGGAAAAATTCACTTTTCAAAAGATTATTTTGTCGAAGGAGATGACTTCTACTACGACCACGAAGGCTCGATAGTTCTTCCCTTAGGGACTGTAGAGATCAAGGAAATAAAAGCCCCCGAAGGCTATCTTCCCGTTGAAAATACTTTCGTCGTCTCCCTCAACGAAAGCGGAACAGAACCACATATTGAAAACTGGGAAGTTATCGAAATATCAGAGCAAGTAAAAAGGGGTGATCTTGCTTTTTCTAAAACAAGACAAGGTTCTATGGAACGTCTTGCTTCTGTCCCTTTCCGCATTACTTCGAAAACCACCGAAGAATCCCATGTGCTTGTTACCGATGAAAACGGCATGGCAAGCACCGAATCGTCGTGGACTCCCCATTCTCAAAACACCAACAAAGGAACTTCCGCAGATGACGGAATCTGGTTTGGTCAAGATGCTTTAGGCACTCAGGCTCCTGTTGATGACAATCTAGGCGCTCTACCTTATGACACCTATACCATAGAGGAATTGCCGTGCTCGGCAAACGAAGGCATGGTTCCTGTTGCATTTGAAATAACCATTTCGCGGGACAAAACAACGCTTGACTTAGGGACCGTCGATAACAAACCCTACACTCCCGAGATCAAAGGAGAAGTAGACAAGCGACAAACTCTTTTCAAAGCCAACGGATTATTCACCTACACCATCGACTACCGATCCACTTCTTCTACTTGGGCAGATGAATTTACCACTACTGATTTTTTGACCTGCTCCAAAGAAGATCAGGCACACCTCGAAGCACTCACAACACCTAAAAGTAGCGGCGATTACGATGGAAAAATGAACGTATGGTATCAGACCAACATGACAAACACTCCTGCCCAAGAAGAAATTCAAGACGCTGAAAATAATGAGCAGAAAGAAAGTGAAACTACCGAACAAGTACAAGAAAGCGAAAGCACGCAGGAGAGTGGAACCGCAATCGTACAGGAAAGCGAAAGCGCGCAGGAGAGCGAAACCGCAATCGCACAGGAGAGTGAAAGCGCACAAGGGAATGAAACCGCAAACGCGTGTTCCACCAATCCCTATAACCCTGACAACCCTAATAATGAGCGAATGTACAATTTTGAAAACTGGCGCCTTTGGAGCCAAGATCTTTCAACCCAAGAGTCCACCACATTGTTTGTTGAGGATTTGCAACTCAAAGAAGGTGAGTATATAACCGCTCTTGCCTTCGAACATGGCAGGGTCGAAGAAGGCTTTGGAACCCTCTCGCAAGAAGACGGACAATGGGATCGCCGTGAGCGCTACGAAAATAACGACACTCTAGAAAACACCTTCGATTCGACTGAATTGAACTCTTGGAATAATGAGACTTGCAGTCAGGTATTAGATGCGCTCTATCAGGAAAAAACAGTCTACGCACCAGCAGTGTTATTCATAAAAGCAACTGACGAAATGCTTCAAAGCGAGGATATTGAGCTATGGAACGATGCGCGCATTGATATCTATCGTAACCTTGAATTGCATGACGAGGATAAAGATTCGGTTGTGCAAACGACCGTCCAATACCCCACCGACACGACAGACAACCCTATAGAAAAGCTATTAACAACCCTTCCTAAAACAGAAGATTTGGGCTTTGGCATCGTGGTTTCGTTAATTGCGATAGGCACCCTAGCTGGAGCTATCGTTGTATCCATCAAGATAAGAAACGGAAAATCACAACGCTAAGAGAATATCTTGAGCGCTGCGCGAACACGCAGCGCTTGCTTATCTCGCTTCTTATTCAGGCTTTTATCGGGCTTTTTCAGTTTCTTATCCGGCAATACCCCGCTTAACCGTGCGACGTTTCCTCTTAGGAGGCTCAACAGGTTCGCGAAAATCAAGCATAAGCTGCTCTGTTGCTCCACCCTTTTCAGTTTCAGTTACTTTTTCGATATCTTTAATGTTCCAAGAAAGCGCTTCTGATCCGTGAAGCTCAAGCATCTTATATCGTGCATCCTGCAAGTTTAGCTTTGAGCCAGCTCTATGTTCACTCTCAAATTCAATTACGCTCGATTTGGGCGCAGCGCCCTTTGGGGAAACAATGGTGGCACGATAACGAGTCATATATCTTCCTTGAAACAAAACGAAACTCTAAGCGGTTTGGACTTCTAGCACTTTAAACTTCTGGACTTAAACTTCTAGCCTTAGGCTTCTTGCCATAAGCTTCCGACCTCAAACTTTCAGTCTTAGACTTCTCATCTTAAGCTTCCAGTCTTAAGCTTCTAGCACCTTAACAGATATATAAAAAGCCTGCATTGCCAAACACGCCTCATTCAAACGATTACCTTAGAGTACTCCAAAATCAACCTCATGTCCTCAAAAGCAATCTTGAACGCTCAAAACGAAATGGTTTCCCTGTGGATGCTTACCACATTTTTCTTAAACGTTAGACAATAGAGAACGTTCTTTTTTACGTACAGGAGATTTATGAGCCCACTTGAATTGCTACCTAAGCAGAACTTTGAGGACATTCGTACTGTCGGAATACCACAAGCTCTGCTCTATTATCGCTACCATGTTTTATGGCAAACCTTCTTCGAGTCTCTCGGTTGTACCGTCATCACCAGCAATCCCTCCGATAGAACAATACTCGAGCGAGGAGAAGCACTCTCTATCGACGAATGCTGCCTTGCTTCAAAACTCTATTTGGGTCACGCCGAAAGCCTTCTCGATTCTTGCGATGCTTTGTTTGTGCCAAGTATCGATAATCTTGGATTACATAAAGGTTTCTGCACTAAATTCCAAGCACTTCCTGACTTGGTTACCAATACTTTTGCCCCTAAGCAAGTCCGCATCATTTCATGCGAAGTAGATAAAGAAGACACTGGCATAAGCGCCGAAGAAGCTTATGTATCAATAGCAACTCAATTTGGGCTGACCAAAAAACAGGGTAAAGCCGTCTATCAAAATGCGCTCCATACGCAAAAGAAGCATGACGCTCTTCAAGCACAAGCGCAGGCAAAATTGCTTAAACAGGCAGAAAAACTCCCCGCCGATCAACGTCCTTTACGCATTTTGCTGGCAGCTCATCCCTATGTTATTCACGACCCTTATATAGGTGAACCTATTACAAGCATGCTCGAAAATCTTGAAGTGTGCACGCTTTATTCCGATCGATTCGATCGTAAGCTTGCGCTGGAAAAAAGTTATGACTTTTCCGAAACGATGCCCTGGATCGTAAACCGCGAAATCATTGGAACAATTCTTCACTTATACGACCATCTTGACGGCATTATTTTAATCAGCGCTTTTCCTTGCGGTCCCGATTCAATGACCAACGACGCCTTTATCCGTTGCGTGAAAGGAAAACCCATCCTTTCCTTGACGGTAGATGCCCAAAGCGGAACCGCCGGACTAGAAACGCGCATTGAAAGCTTTATTGATATTTTGCGCTACCAAAAAAGAGGAGGATATCTCCGTGACGAGCGATAACAATTCAAACCGCCGCATTTCTGAAGTAGCCGCTCCTTTAAAACAGCGCGTTACCGAAATAAAAACGCCCATCAACCGCATGGCTGACACCCTAAAGCGCCGCTATTCCGAAGACGCACCCGCAGGAGTGTTTCTTAATCCCGGCAAACCTCAAGCATTGCGCCCTAAAAAGAAAAAGAAGCGCAAGAAAGATCGCCATGCACGCACCAAGGTCGCCTTCATGCGCTACACCTACTACGATATTGCCTTTCGATTTTTCGTTGAAAACGTGCTTGATGCTGATTTCATCGCTTTACCAGAAGCAACTCGTAAAACGCTTGAATTAGGCACCTTGAACAGCACCGATTACGTTTGCGCTCCCTTCAAGCATATTCTTGGCGATTACATTGAAGCGCTCGATAAAGGCGCCGACGTACTGGTGCAGCTCACCGGACCGTGCCGCTTAGGCTATTATGGAGAACTCCAAGAGTCCATTTTGCGCGATTTGGGCTACGAATTCGAAATGCTCAACTTTGCAACGGTAAGCGGGAAGCCTCTACAGGAATACCTTTCTATCTGTCAAAAGAAGGTTAACCCTGATCTTTCTATATCAAAGGGCGTAAAAAACTTTTTGGTAGTTCTGAAAATGATCGAAGCGCTCGATAGCTACAATGACCGCTATCTTGAACTTGCCGGCTTCGAAAAGGAGCCTGGTTCGTTCAAACGAGCCCAAAAAGACTTCTTTGCTGAAATGAATACCGTCAGCGGGGCAGCGCAACTTGCCTATGTATATCGCCACCACCTGCGAATCTTAGAAGACCTCCCCATTGAAAAACCCGTCGACCCCATTCGAGTGGGCCTGATCGGTGAATTCTTTACCGCAGTTGACCCTCGTTCAAATTTATTCATTGAAGACAAGCTAAGTGCTATGGGTGTTTCACTTGCCCGCACGGTAAACCTGACCAACCGCATTCTTCGCTACAACGAAGAAAACTTGCGTCGCAGCGTTTCAGAATACGTGTCGTTTGACATGGGGCCAACTTCGACACTTTCGATTGCAGCCGCGAAGCAATATGCCGAAGAAGGATTTGACGGCATAATTCACCTCAAATCTTCTGGTTGCACTCCCGAAATTGACTGCATGCCTGTTTTGCAGCGATTGAGCAGTGACTATCGCATTCCTATTTTGTACTTAAGCTACGATTCCCAAACAAGTGACACGGGTCTCGATACTCGACTTGAAGCATTTTATGACATGATCGCTATGAGAAAGGCTCGCTAATGACACCTGCATTTCTTGGAATAGATACTGGATCCATCTCGACTAAAGGCGTCATCATTGATGAACAGGGCACAATCCTTGCCCGTTCCTACCTCTGGACTGAAGGCAACCCAACCGATGCCGCAAAACGAGTAGTTGATGACCTGTCGAGTCAAATTAACCATGACGAGATTGAAGTTGTCGCGGTAGGTACCACAGGAAGTGCCCGCAGATTAGTCGGCGCTATTCTCAATGCAACCGTAATCAAAAACGAAATTACTGCTCATGCCGTAGGTACCACGCATCTACATCCTGACGTTCGTACTATTCTTGAAATCGGCGGTCAAGATTCAAAGATTATCTGCGTCGAAAATGGTATCGCTACCGACTACGCCATGAACACGCTATGTGCTGCAGGAACTGGATCGTTCCTTTCGAGCCAGGCTCATCGTTTAGGGGTGGAAGTGGAAGATTTTGGCCCTATCGCCCTTACTTCGAAGCACCCTGCCAACATTGCCGCCCGTTGTACCGTATTTGCCGAAAGCGACCTTGTACACAAAATTCAAGTGGGCTATGCACGAGAAGATGTTATAGCCGGGCTCTGCAAAGCAGTCGCTACTAACTACCTGAACAACGTAGGTAAGGGAAAACGCATTCTGTCCCCTATCGTTTTTCAAGGTGGCGTGAGCAAGAATGTGGGCGTTGTTCACTTTTTTGAGGAAACCCTCGGAGAAAAAGTATTGGTCGATCCCGATGGACATCTGATGGGGGCATTCGGAGCAGCTCTTCTTGCCGCAGATGCTCCCCAGTCGAAGCGAAAGCCATTTTCTTTCAACATCGACAATATTGATTTTACGACGCGCGAGGTGGTTTGTCAGAAATGCGCAAATCACTGCGAAATTGTCTGCGTTTATCGCGACGACGAACTCATCGATGCATGGGGTAACCGTTGTGACAAGGGCGCTATTCGTCCCCATAGCACATAAGGTGCCTTCGTAACGCAAAAGCGCCTCCATGACATATAATGCGCCTTCGTAACGCTAAAACAACCCATGAACATGTTAGGTTGTTGCAATTATGTGAAGTTCGAACGAAGCGTTTGAATCTGATTTTATTCGTCTCTATCATTACTACGAAACAGACAGGGCATCTCACCTAAGAGGTGCCCTCTTTTTGCGCTCAAATTATTTTATACGCAGTGTAATTTTTTTCGTTCGAAAGGAGACTTTATGGGCTTAACCCGCAAACAAATCGTTATTGTGGTTATCTTGCTTGCCGGAACCTTGTTAGCAGTTCTTAATCAGACGCTGCTCTCTCCTGCACTACCCGCCATCATGGCAGATACGCAGGTAGACGCTACAACAGTTCAGTGGCTTACCTCCGCCTATTCACTTGTTGAGGCCGTCGTCATTCCACTTTCCGCATACCTAATTGGTCGCTTCCCTACCAAGAAACTCTTCATCTTCGGAATGACCATTTTCGGTATAGGTTCGCTTTTGGCGGCAATTGCGCCATTTTTTGCCGTTTTGCTTATTGGTCGTATGTGCCAGGCGGTCGCTACCGGTATTGCTATGCCGATGGTATTCACCGTTATCTTGCTAATTTTCCCACGCGAAAAACGCGGCTCTGCCATGGGTATTGTTTCTCTTGCTATTGGCTTTGCTCCTGCAATCGGCCCTTCGGTTTCAGGCTTGCTTGTCGATAGCGTTGGTTGGCGCGCTCTGTTTTTACTCGTCTGCGCGTTAGCTGTAATCATTGTGCTTTGCGCCGTGTTCTTCCTTGAAAGCTACGGCGAATTCGAGCCAACCTCTTTCGACAAACCTTCAGTCGCTCTGTGTTCCCTCGGCCTTTTAAGCCTGCTCTACGGTCTATCATCCATCACGTCCGCAGAAGTAATCGCCCTTCCCATCACCCTTATTGTCGTTGGTATTATTCTGCTTACCTTCTTTGTGCGCAGGCAGCTCAAACTCGAAGTTCCTCTGTTAAAAGTAAGTATTTTGCGCACGCGCAATTACGCCATCACAGTCTCAGTCGTTGCCGGCCTTCAAGCTGCTTTGGTTGGTACGGGCGTTTTGTTGCCAATTTACCTGCAGAATCTCCTCGGCATCTCCGCTCTCGAAACAGGTATTGTTATGCTTCCGGGCGCCGTAATTGGTGCAATTCTCGGCTTTTTCGCCGGACGCTGGTTTGACGGATTCGGACCCCGCAAGGTAATAATTCCCTGCGCTTTCATTTTGCTTCTAGGCGGCTGCGGGCTTATAGCGTTTTCGCTGGATACCCCAATTCCCTTTATTATTGCGGTGTACACCTGCCTTTCTGTTGGTATTACCGGAACTATTACTCCCATCAATACCTGGGGCATCAACTCACTCGATAACTCGGTAATTCAGCATGCCAACGCCCTTTCCAACACCTTGAACCAGGTAGGCGCTTCGCTGGGTACTGCCATTTTGGTATCTCTTTCCGCTACTTCGGTTTTCCTGTTCCCCGAAATGCCAAGCATGGAGCAGACCATGATGGGTGACCGTATTGCCTTCAGCTTTACTGCAGTGCTCATGGTTATCATCTTTATAGTTATTGTTGTTTCGGTCCGCGACAATAAAAAAGCTACTTTCTCAAGCTCGGTCGATGCCGTGCGTATGCCTACCAAAGCCGATGATCATATTGCAGTTGATTTAGCAATGAATAAAGAGCCTTACTCTGTCCATGACACCGACACTATCCGTGAAGTGGCGCAAATTCTTGCAGCAAACAAAACGTCTGGCGTGCCGGTAGTGGATAACGAAAACAAAGTAGTAGGCTTTATTTCTGATGGAGACATCATGAAATATATCGGCCGTAGCGATGGAAGCGTTTTGGACGCAACCCGTATGCTGTATCGAATTCCCGACACCGAAAACTTCATGCAACGCGTTGCAGATTTAATTGATTTAAATGTTATGCGCATTGCAACGAAGGGAGCTATTTCCGTTCCTAGCGGCTCCTCCCTCGACGATGCCTGCCGTCTCCTTGCGGAAAAGCGTATCAAGAAAATCCCTGTTGTTGATGCAGAAGGTTGCCTTGTAGGGTCACTTTCGCGATCCGATATTATTCGCTCCACTATGGCAAACCTTGCATCGATCGAATCGCTTGTTGCTGCAGACAAAGAAGAAAAAGGTGAACGCCAAAGGGCATAAAACCAAAACTTTGCCTTCAGAATGCGTTTTTTGGCAAATTTAGCCCTTATCGGGTAGCGAAGCAGAAGCTTAACACCCAAAGCAAAAGCTGTTACTGGCGCACATGACACCAGTAACAGCTTTTTTGTCACCATCCAATACGAATCGCGACCTTGAGGCTTCACCGAAAAGCGGTAGGAAAGCAATAACCCCCTACCAGGCCGTTTTATCCGCCCGCATAGCGGATGGTTTATTGTTTCGGACGCTTCGCATCCTCCCTAAGTTGAAGCCATCAAAAGCAATGCTGCCCGTCCAAACAGGCAGCATTACGTACCATCAGCATTCCCGCAGAAAGCGCTACACGTGTTTCTATCGGACGTTTTAGTAGTCACGCACCACCAGTGCTCTCGCAAAAAGCGATCGCGGAAAGCATCAATATCACACGTCAGCACTACCTCCCAGAGCGAATAACCCCACACACTAACGGGCAACTCGAACGGACAACTCTGCGCGCTAACGGGCAACTCTAACGAGCAACCCCACACGCTAACGTGCAACTCCGCGCTAACGGGCAACTCCGCGTTCTAGCAGGCAACTCCACACGCTAACGAATAACTCCGCGCGCTGCCGCATAGGTCAATATGAAATACAAACCATACACCGCCATGAAAGCCCCCGAAACCACGAGACTCGTTTGCCCAATATCGAGATGGCCAAACAATTGCACCAAGCTCACCACTTCGCGTAAAGCACAAAGCGAATGCACGATTGCTAAAGCCAAGGGGAACAAAAAGGCGATCAGAATCTGCTTAAACAAAGCGCCATTTACCATAGACCGCGACGCGCCCAGCTTATCAAGCAACTGATATCGCTTTCGGTTATCACTTGCGCTCGTCAATTGCTGGATAGCAAGAATTGCTGCGCAAGCCACTACCAAAACAAAGCCGATGTAAATAGCAAGATAAGCAATGATGGTAGTCAAGCCGATGTTTTGACTAAATACCTCTTCTTTGGTCATTCCCATATTAAGAGGCCACGTCTGCGGATTTTCCGACTCTGAAATACCGTTGTAGATTTCACCCCACTGCTCTTCTGCATTAGGATTATCGGTGTATTGAACATTTAAAATCGACGAATAGGGAGTCGCTTGATCAGGGATTACTTCATCAGGAACAATGAGCACACCCATCTGACCGGGAATTGAAGTAGTCTGCAGCGTTTCGGTATTGAGCGTAGTATCCACTTTCACCTCATGCCCAAACACCGTCAAGGTTGCACCCGTCGCTGCCGCATCACGCGCATAATCCATCAAGATATCAGTGTCGCAGTTAAGAACTGCTTCATCTTCAGCAAGCGAAATGCCTTCTCTTCCACTGATTTCCATCGCACGATTGTATTGCGAAATCGGAACAACGCTAAGCGGCTGCTGCACATAATCGGCATTGACCATATCAGAGCCCACATAATCAATCACTGATTTGCCCAAAGCTTCATCGAGGTCGGCAAAAGTCGCCTCCGTAGAATACATATCTATTTGAGCGCTCTCTCGCACCACGCTACTAAAGTCGGGTAGCCCAAGCTTTTGCGCATCAACACTCATGCCTTCAGCCATGTCGAAGTCATGCTGCTTAATGTAGTCCTGTGCAATTTCGTAACGTCGTTGGGTATCTTCAGTAATATCGGTGCCTTCATAGTTCTGCAACAAACTGTAGTAAGAAGTCGCGCTGGCGTCATATTGCGTAATTGATGCCATGCTGTTTTGCATCGAAAGAGAAATACCTACACCACCTGCAACGCTAGTAATTGCCAAAAACAGCGTCATGCAGATAACCGCCATAGATACAAAAGACGAATTAATACGGGAAGCAACTTGGCGCAAGGTAAACATATTAAGTCCGCGATAATAAAGAGGCTTAATATATTGGATCAAACGCAGCAAGAAGCCCGAAAGAGAATAGAAGAACAAAAGCGTTCCAACGCAAACCAACGCCGTTGCCGCACCAAAAGTCGGATTAACTGCAATGCCATTTTCGGAAAGCAGATAATACGAAATACCAATAATGACGCAGGACACGATGAATAAACAAAACGACAGGGGAATACTGCGCAACTTCAAGTCGTCATTTTTACGCTCAGACTGAATTAGATCTATAAGCTTTGCTTTCATTACGTAGCCCACGTTAAAAAACAAAGCCAGAGCAAAAATTACCAAGAAGACAACAATGGTCTTTATCATTGCATCCTGAGCAACAAAAAAGGTAAAGCCCGGAATATCAACTACGAACATGAATGCCGTGATATAGAGAAGTGCCTGAGAAATCAGTAAGCCAAGAGCAAGACCGCACGCCATCGATACCAGTCCTACTATTAAAGTTTCCACAAGCGTTAAGCGCAACAAAGCACTTTTTGGCATTCCCAAAAGCAAGTAGATAGCAAATTCCTTATTGCGACGCTTTATGAGATAACGGCTGGCATACACCACCAAAAAAGCCAAAATAACGCAGATGAATACCGAAACCCCGTCGATCAAAATTCCCAGAAGTTCGATCATATTCCCCTGCGATTTATCAAAAGCTAAAACCGCATCTTGGGCCGTAATGGAATTAAAGGCATAAAATACCGCAACACCAATAAGTAAGGTGAAGAAATAAATGGCGAAATCTTTATAGGATCGTCGAACATTTGCGATTGATAATTTAGCAAGCATCTTCTTCACCTTCTTCAAGCTGAGAAGTTGCTGCAATAATACGAGCCAAGAAGGTCTTTCGGTCGTTGCCGCCACGACTCATCTGACCCCACAACCTGCCGTCACGAATAAACACGATGCGATCGCTATGGCTTGCAACACTCGAATCATGCGTAACCATCAAAATAGTTGCGCCGAGACCATGAAGAAATTCCAACGCATCAAGAAGATCTCGTGCTGATTTGGTATCCAGGGCCCCCGTTGGTTCGTCGGCCAAAATCAGATGAGGCTTGGTGATGAAAGCGCGAGCTGCTGCGGCACGTTGCTTCTGCCCTCCCGAGACTTCATATGGATACCGATCAAGCGTCTGCTCAATTGAAAGTTGTCGTGCAAGCGACTCAACTTGCTCGTTTATCGTACGTGCTGGTACGCGAGAAATCGTAAGGGCAAGTGCAATATTTTCGCGAATCGTAAGGGTATCAAGCAAATTGGAGTCCTGGAAAACAAAGCCCAGCTCTTCCCTGCGGAATCGAGCCAGCTCTTTCGAAGAAAGACCAACTACGTCCCTCCCGCCAATAATGATATGCCCATTAGTGGGACTATCTATTGTAGCCAAGCAATTCAGAAGTGTGGACTTCCCCGATCCCGAGGGGCCCATAATTGCGACAAATTCTCCTTGCTCTACCGTGAAGTTCACATGATCTAAGGCACGTGTCATATTTTCGGTATGACCATGCCTACCCATCTTTCCGCCATAACACTTTGAAACATCGCGCACTTCCACGATTGTTCGCATTCCTGCATTTCCCACCATCGGAATTCCTTTCTTTAGAACGCCAGCCCCCTAATCAATCCAAAATCGGCGTTGCGTATTTCTGTTTAAAGGGCGTTGCGTATTTCCGTCTAAAGAAAGCCTAAAAAGTAGTCCTTACTAGCTTCTGGCAGGTACCTAACATTTACCTGACTTTTGAGAAATGCCCTCGCGGCACGATAAAGTTGTGCATACAATGCAACTATGACAAAAGATTCTCTACATACTAAAACTATTCTTCTGGTTGATGATGAGCCCGAATTGCTTCATCTTCTCGAAACAGTGCTTCGTGCCGACGGCTTTGAGCGCATTGTTACTGCAAGCGATGTCACCAGCGGGCTTGCTGCCTACGAGCAACACCATCCCGATCTTGCTATCCTTGATGTTATGTTGCCCGATGGAGATGGATTTACCCTCTGCACCTATTTGCGTTCTCTTTCGTCAGGAAAACCTTTGCCGGTCATTTTCCTCACCGCTAAAGATGAAACAGCTGACCGTCTCACAGGTCTCCGATCAGGCGCAGATGATTACCTAACAAAACCTTTTTCGGCACAGGAATTAATCCTTCGAATCTATGCCGTTTTACGTCGGTGTTACCCCGATGACGAACCAGTTCTGCGCTTAGCGCATTGCACTATTGACCTTGACAATGTTGAAGTGCACAAAGAAGGCTGCGATCCAACCTTTTTAACCGCAAAAGAAAGTGAGCTTTTACGCATTCTTGCCAACAATGCCAACCGCATTGTTACAACCGATCATCTTTGCGAAGAATGCTGGGGCTCCTCGTTTGGATACGAGCAAAGTCTCATGACGCACATCCGCCGCATTCGAGAGAAGATAGAGCTCAATCCCTCAAAACCCGAATCGCTTATCACCATGAAAGGGCTGGGCTATAAGCTCCTTGTCGAAAAGAGTGCTTAAATGGCAACCGGAAAGAACAAACCACAGTCAGGATTTTTTATCTTAAAACACATCGGTCTATTCGCAGGAATGGCACTGCTCATTCTTGTGATCGATGTATTTCTCTATATTGCAATCGCCCTTTTTGAAGGGCAAATTTCTTATGCCGATGGTCCCGATTCTGCAAATTCCGAAGCGCGCATCGATATCGCCGAAGTTGCCCATAGCCTTGTTCAAGATGAACAGGGAAATTGGGTGCTCGATAATCAAGACCTATTGGATCAAATGGATGCGCGAGGTTGTTGGACGGTGTTTCTTGATCAAAACGGAACGGTCGTCTGGTCGTATAACACTCCGCAAGATTTTCCAACTTCATTTACTCAAAATGAAATTGCCGTTATCTCGCACGATCGCGCATACGGCAGCTCATCTACTTTTATTTGGACCAAAGACCCCAATCTCGTAATAATGGGATACCCCGGAAATCAATATCTTACCTGGGGAATCACCCTCTCTGAACAAGCGTTTATACGCATTCCTCTCTACCTTTTGCTTGTCTCCACCATCGACCTGCTTCTCATTTTTTTGTTGTATGTATTCTCACAGCGCTCATTACTTAAAAGCACAGGGCCTATGCTTGATGCTTTGGACAATCTGGCACAAGGGAAACCTGCCAAGGTGCGTTTCTCGGGCATGCTTCGCGTGGTAGGCAACCGCATCAACGCCGTTTCGGATACTCTTCTCCGTAAAGAAACTGCCCGTAAAAATTGGGTTGCCGGCGTTTCCCATGATGTTCGCACCCCTCTTGCCATTGCGATGGGTCACGCAGAACAGCTTGAGCACAACCCTTCTCTTTCCGAAGACGCTCGAGAGTCAGCGGCTATAATTACCCGTCAAGGAATTCGTATTCGCGACTTAATTGAAGACCTCAATATTGCCACTCAACTCGAATACGACATGCAACCTCTTAAGATTGATACCATCGTTGTAGCAAAAACGCTTCGCAGCGTAGTAGTAGATTACCTTAATCAGGGCATAGATGATCATGCAGAATTTGATTTAGATATCGCCGAAACCGCCAGTCAAGCCCTTATAAAAGGAGACGAACGCCTTTTAAAGCGGGCGCTTCGCAACGCTATTGACAATTCCCTTAAACATAACCCTGATCATTGCCGCATTACGATCTCGCTCAATATCAATGAAAAAGGCGTGGCACTTTGCGTGGCAGATGACGGACGTGGGATGAACACCGAACAATTACTTGGGCTGGCAGCTATGCTTGAACGAGATTATCTCGGCATTGGTTCCCTGACTTCTTATACCGACACCAGTATCACCTTCTCGAAAGCAAATTCTTTTATGCCTCCCCAGCAAATCGAAGGTGGTCCCGATCTTCCGCCTCACAACACCTCGCACGCTTACCAAGCTGGGGCGCCTACCATTTCGACCCAGAAACCTCCTTTGGGAAGTGAGCCTCCTCTGCCTGCGAAAAAACGACCGCCTCGTCCTCCCGCAGCAGCCTTAGAAGAGCAAGACTCCGATGTAGCAGCCTCCAGATTTGCGAACACGGCATCCTCCGAGCTCGAGACCAGCACAACCTCCGAATTCACGACCCGTGGATTCCAGTCTGGATCTGGTTTGCAATCAAGTGATGACCATGGTCTTTATCCTGAACCTGGTTTGCAGAATTCGCTCATTAATAACCAGAATGGCTCGCTCGTCAATAACGCCCCCATTCCTCATGGTGGCTCAATCGGAAAACACGGCTTAGGGCTTCCCCTTATTGCACGAATCGTATTAGTGCATGAAGGAACCTTAACAATTGCGAGCGCGGAAGGGGCTGGATTTAGTATTATTATGACCTTCCCTGTTGTAATTACTTCTTTAGAAGATCAGCAATAAATTTTAAAAGGATCTGGTTGACACCTCATGACAAGCTCAACGAGAAATAGCTCAGTTCATGCCACTCGCAAAACCGCTCGTGAAACTGCGCGTGAAGTCGCCAGCGAAACCACGTGCAGAACTGCACACAAAGCCTCTTGCGAAACCGCTCACAGTTCGACTCACAAAACCTCTCGTAAAGCTTCTTCTCGCCCATCGGAAAGCGGCTCTGCTTTCTGCCCCGTGCAGAAGAAATGCGGTGGTTGCCAACTTCTTCAGATCCCCTACGAGAAACAGCTTGAACAAAAACAAGAAGAAATGTTTCGCTTGTTTAGGCCGTTCTCAAATCCTCATACGATATTTAGTCCAATTTCTGAGATGGATGAACCGTTTTATTACCGCAATAAGGTAACCTCCCCGTACGTTCCTGGTAAAAAGCTTTCTTCTCATTCTCGAAAGGACAAAAGAGCAGACGCACAGCAAGCAAACAAAAGGAGTTCACTTCGAAAAAACTCCAATCGAGCACAAGGTAAAGGTGGACATCCTGATCGCGAAATACTTTATGGCATGTATGCAGCAGGAACTCATCGCGTAATTCCCACCGATACCTGCCTTTTGGAAAACAAGACTGCAAAACGCATAATTCTTACCATCAAACACATAATGCAGCGTTACCACATGGAACCCTATAACGAAGATACCGGAAAGGGATTTATGCGCCACGCCATTGTGCGCGTCGGCCATTCTTCAAACGAAATTTTAGTGACAGTAGTAACCAACGAAAGCGCTTTTCCTGGCTCGCGCAATTTCTGTCGAGAACTCGTCAAACGCGTCCCCGATATTACCACCATCGTACAGAACGTAAATACCCGACAAACCAACGTCATCCTAGGTCAGGAAGAAAAAACGCTGTATGGTCCTGGTTTTATCTTGGACAAACTTTGTGGACTCAGTTTCCGCATTTCATCGCATTCGTTTTATCAAGTTAATTCCACCCAAACGGAAGTCCTCTACCGCTATGCCATTCAGATGGCGCAGCTCACAGGAACAGAAACGGTGCTTGATGCCTATTGCGGCACGGGAACTATCGGCCTTGTTGCAGCAAAAGGTCTTCCCGAAACTCCCGAAGCCCATGCGGCTCAGGTTATCGGAGTGGATAATATCGAATCTGCCATTACGGATGCTTATAACAACGCGCGCCACAATGGTATCGAAAACGCCACTTTCGAAACAGCCGACGCTGGCGACTTCATGAAAAAGCAAGCTAAAGCAGGTAATCGAATAGACGTTCTTTTAATGGATCCCCCTCGAGCTGGCACAAGTGAGGACTTTTTAAAGGCAACCTGCCTGCTCGCACCAAAACGTATTGTTTACATCTCCTGCAATCCCAAAACACAACAAAGAGATGCGGAGTACCTGATCAAAGAAGGATATTATCTCAATCGTGTTCAGCCGGTAGATATGTTTCCTCATACCAACCATACTGAAAATATTTGCCTCTTGGAGCGTCAGCCTCAATAAAGGTCTCTCAGTTACCCCTGACCGCTCTGACGTTCAGCCCTTACTCGAAGCGAAATTCGCTTTACTATTTAACCCTTGACCCCAAATTGTGTAATTCGCCGAGAGTCTAAATTTGCCCAAGAGTCTATCTTGCAAAGCATCCTGATATTCGCCTCAAAAATTGAGCTTCTCATTAATTAAGCTTCGCCTCATAAACTAAGCGTTGTTTGCCCAGGGAGTGCCTGCTTCAGAAGAAAGCTTTTCTGCACGCTCTGCTTGATTTCATCGTCTTCATTCACCCATCCCAACAATAAAGGCGAATGAGGATCATGCAACTTATAGTTTTCTGCCGCCTTGCGAGGATCCTTATTGGCATAACAGTACTTACACCCATTAGGGCATGTTTCGTAAGCTCCTATATCTCTGGTTTCTATGCAGTGGCATCCATGCCGCATCCCTTTATGTTTGAGATTTTTAAAGGCCACCCCATTGGCATACCCCAGCACTTCCAACGTCATGCAACCCGCTGTCTGGATACCGTAGCGGGTAAAGTCTTCGTCAGTACCGCAAATCTGAAGAGTGATCTGATGCTTTTTTGCGATGGATCCTAGCAATTCAGCCAACTGTTCAATATTTTCCCTTGTCAAAGGAATAATTTCTGCCATATTTAGCTCAACCTTTTTATACATTTCCACAAAGCTAAAAACACAGCGATCCACATAGGGAGCAAGCTCAGATGCCATATATTCAAATGTTTCACGATGATAGTCAATCGTGTACTTTTTTGTCAGAAGAACTGGGTCATAACGCCAGGTAAGCCTTTGTTTTCCCACTATGCCGGAAAGACTTTTTAAGGTGTTAATACTTTCTTGTATCGAAGGAACTCCTGGTTCAAGATCTACCCCATATGCAGTAATGGTATAGAAGAAATACGTATTGAATCTATCGGTGATCTCATGCAAACGAGGAAGAATCGGCTTATAGTTTTTTTGAACAAAACACCACACAATCAACCGTGTCAGGATCAAGCTCATAACGGCTTATCTTTTTCGGAAAAAGGGGATTGCGCGAAAGAGCATATCCCTCGGAAAAGCGATTCAATAACCACTCGGTATAGTATTGAACCGTGTCTGTTCTTCCACCGGTATTGATTATCATATGCACTCCAATAATTCCCTTGACATTTCTGTTTGGTGCTCCTATATTAGAATTATTCTAATTTAAGTTAGGATAGACGATGAGAGAAAACGCCCGACAGATTTTAGAAATCATCAACAATTCGGATGAACACCTAACCGCCGAGCAAGTGTATCTTCGCCTTAAGGAAAATAACTCAAAGGCGGTACTTGCAACGGTATACAACAATCTTGCCAGTTTGTACCAAAAAGGTTTAATCCGTAAAGTTGCGGTTGCCGGTTTTCCTGATCGTTATGACAAAATGGAAGTGCGCCATGATCATCTCGTATGTAAACAATGCGGTTCTCTTACCGATATCATGCTAGAAGATCTGACAGCAAAGCTCGAACAAGAAACAGGCATCCATGTGCTGTCGTACGATTTGAACATTGACTATCTTTGTCCAACGTGCGCTGCAGAACTTGAAGAGGGAAAAGACAAGGAAGCTGGCATCTAACAACTGTAAGTGCAGCTCGTAGATGCTCTTCATAAAAGGGGACGACCAGACCAAAAACGCCCCTTAACGAAAGGAGCCCAGAAATGGCAAACAAGTACGAGGGAACTCAGACCGAAAAAAATCTTGAAACCGCATTTGCGGGCGAATCTCAGGCTCGCAACAAGTACACCTATTTTGCTTCTGTTGCAAAAAAAGAGGGATTTGAGCAGATTTCAGCCCTGTTCCAGAAAACTGCCGACAACGAGAAAGAGCATGCAAAACTGTGGTTCAAGGAACTCGGTGGCATCGGTGACACCGCAGCTAACTTAGAAGCTGCTGCAGAAGGCGAAAACTACGAGTGGACCGATATGTATGACGGTTTCGCAAAGACCGCTGACGAAGAAGGCTTCCCTGAGCTCGCTGCAAAATTCCGCATGGTTGCAGAAATCGAAAAGCATCATGAAGAGCGTTATCGCGCCTTATTGAAGAATGTTGAAACCGCTCAGGTATTCGAAAAGTCCGAAGTAAAGGTATGGGAATGCCGTAACTGTGGCCACATCGTTGTTGGCACCAAGGCTCCTGGCGTTTGCCCTGTCTGCCTGCATCCTCAGAGCTTCTTCGAAGTACACGCAGAAAACTACTAAGCAATCCCAACGTTAAAGCTATCAAGTCACTGCCCGTGCCGTATGGCAATTCGGCAATACCCAAAAGCTTTTAACTAAAGGACATGCGCTAGCCCGGCGCATAAGGTGCAAAAGCGGCTGGATAATTTCAGCCGCTTTTTCTTTCACTGCATTATTCGATCATTCGAGCAGTAAATAAATATCTTAAAAAGCTCTCTCCGATTCGCTCAATGGCGTCACCAATGGTTTGCCCTCTGCATCTACCAACACGCACACCCCGCAACCACTTGTCATATTTGAGGAAAGCAGTAAATAATTTACTCCCGTTTCGGTATCCACGATTATCTTACGGATATTCGTAACGCCCTGAGAATACACTTCGACAAATCGTTCTCTAGCCATCATTTTCTCCTTGCCTATTGAATTGTTGAACTTTATCGAGAAACGTTTCTTTAAACCAAATCTGCAATTAATTTCAAGATCTCTTGTCTATAAATCAGAATTGCTAAGCCTGATACTTTTATTTAAATAACCTTTGTCTAATATCTTTAGAAAAGGATGCGCTCCAGGATACTAATTGCGCCCCAACCACAACAAAAACCAATCACAAGCGCAAACAAAAGACGTACTGCAAACTTTGCCCACCAGTGTCTTCCGGCATTTTGGTTACGCTCATTCATTACATCGAAGTCTTCTCCATTCATGAACGCTTCGACTGCCCGATAGGTATAGAGCTTGTTATCGCGTTTGATTTGTTCTGCCTTCGCACCACAAATCATTGCAGGAATCCATAACAAAATTCCCGGAATAATTATCACCGCAAGATCTAAATCCATAAGAGCAGTAACCAAAACCCAAACAACTGCAGCAGCTCCAAACACCGCCATCGCAATGCCGAGTGAATTGAGCTTCTTTGCCTCTACACTTAATACCGCTTTCATCTCTTCCACATCTCCTTTAATCAGCGAATCAATACTGACATCGAAGAGATTGCTCAAAAGCAGTAGGCTTTGTACATCAGGATACGTGCGATCAGTTTCCCAGTTAGAAATAGTTTGGCGTGAGACAAAGATTTTCTCCGCCAATTCTTCCTGGGACATACCAAGACGACCACGATGAGCCTTGATGTGTTTTGCTAGCTCCATGCAAATCCCTTCTGGTTAGGACTGTGTCAGATCGCGGACTACTCTACCACCTAATTGCTTTGACATGGAAGCTTTTCGGGCATTTTGCGCTTGTCAAAAGTCTTTGACAATGATTTGACCTGGTGTTTTTAAGTGTTCTCAATCAGAGATTCCTTTCTTGAATCCCTCTCTATATAATAACCAATGGTATTTACACAATATAATTTTGTCACGAACCATAACTATTAAGGTAGCCAGTAAGGAGAGCTCATGCTTTCTGGTAACAACGATAAAAACTCAAAAGAGATTCCTTCTATTGTTCTAAACGGAATCAAAAACATCCCAGAGAATTACTCCTTACCAAAACTACATGGAAGTGAGTGCTTCAAGGCGACCCTTATTCGCCTTGCTATTCCTGGCGTATTCATTGCTATTTGTCTGCTTATAATAACCACCGCTCCCGCACAATCAGATTCTACTGTTTTACAAGGCTGGATTGCATTTGCGATAGTTTTCGCCATTTGGTGGGTAGCTCACTGGTATTTCGCCAAGTGGAAAAACGCCAACAAGCAGAATAACCCCACACCTTACCCCCGTGCATTTATCACGCTTGGCAAAGGCATATCTGCACTCATCCTGTTCTATCTCTTCACTATATTCCTAGAGCTTCTTTCCCTAACCGATACCGCCGATATCTCAAACCCCATTACCTTGATCTTAGGTTTGAGCTGGGATATTACGTGGAGATCAGGCATGCCACTTGCTATTCTCTTTATGGTAATAGCGCGTGCCTGTAGCAATGGCTATAAGAATTGGTGCGCAAGCGAACGTAAAGCTTTTGGCAAGCGCATTCAGAAAGAAAACTTGACTCCTGTTGAAGCGCTAGAAGAACAGGTCGGTCTTGTCTGGTGGCTTGATGAAATTATTCGTGTGCTAGTTGCACTCGCTAACGCCCTAGGAGCGGTAGGCATTCTTGTCGCATTGCTCATGCACTCCCCCATCACGTTGGTATTAGCAACCAGCGGTCTTTTCAGCCCAGAAAAAATCTCATATATCAGCTTTACTGTTCCATGGTTTAGTGAATTCATGACAGCAATTGGTCAACTGAGCGCCGCAGGAATGTGGGTATTCGTGCTTACTGCTGGCATCGTCCGCATTGTATGGCGTAAATTCTTAGACTGGTCTGCTCTTAACACTGCCGAAGAAATCCAAGCTATCGAAGAACGAAAAAGGGATGGCGAAGAGGAGCCACAATTCGAGTGCATCGTTAATGGCGAAAAAGCTCCAGGTACAGAAGTACCAAATGTCGGTGTCTACCTTCAAGGTTCCATTATCAGAATCGGAAGAATTACAGGCTGGATTTCACTTGTTTTGGGATGCTGTTCTATCTTGATGTCCTTACTAAATCCTGCATTAAACGGATTCTTTGCAAACATCTTCCAAATTATTGGCGTGATACTTTCGGCTAGTGCGTTGCCTATTTTTGCGCTCATCTTATTCGTAGTGCTTGTGATTATTAATGCATGTGAATTGCGCTGGTATGAAGGCACAAATAAGACCCACAAGTCCATTCACAGCTTCATGAAAACAGCTAGATACGTAGGGTACGCAATATGCTTGCTGTGCGTTGGCTATGCACTAGTAATGGCTCAGCTTAACAACAACATTATCGGTTTGATTACTCAGAACGTCGCTGAAGGCGTGAATAAAGCTACTGTTTGGACGCTTGTAACGCAGTTGATAGTGGAATCGGCACTCTACCTGGTTATTATTGCAGTATTGTTATATGCCGCTTATCGATTCATCGACAACGAATTCATTCTCCCAAACACCAGCTACAACGGTGGCTACTCTGGCGGTTATAGCGGAGGCTATTCGAGCGGATCATTTGGCGGCTCTTCTGGGGGCAATGGTGGCTCGAGTTATTCTGGTAGCCCATGGGGAAATCCCTATTCAACAACATATGTCGGCGGCAAAGCATATCACCAGCAGAATAATAGCTGGGGCGGCTCCACCATTTATGATGGATGGGGTTCAAAAGTAGGATCAACCCGTCAAGGCGTATTCGGAAATACCAAAGTTGAATATGGTGGACAAAAATACGAAGTGCGCGATGGTATCTTTGGCGACAAAATTGTCACTGACGAAAACGGAAAAGAAGTCGGTCGCATTACCGAAGGTTTATTCGGAAACAACACTTTCAAGAAGAGCTAATGCGAGTTAGCAGCTAAAGCGTAGATAATATACGTAATGCTTACGTGTTTAGCCATAGATCAAGAGTACGTTTCTACTTATCCTCTACTACCCCATTGTAAAGGTATATACTGCAAGCCCAATAACAACTATCGCTAGCACAATTCCAATAATGATATTTGAACGTGACATATAAATAACCTCACGTTTCTAAACAACTTAGCAAGAAATTCAATAAAACTCACATTGCTGGTAAAAACAGCGAGCGGAAACACCTTGAATGCAGATAGGGTGAAGGCAAAGCGAAGCGTACTTTGTTACGCGAGCTTTGCCTGGAGCCCTAGCTGTGCCAAGGTGTTTCCGCACAGCGTCATACCGTTTCTTACGAGAATTACGACGTTAGCTATAACGTCGTAATACGTACGAACTTGCGCTTGCCTACCTGAACAACAGCATCCTTCAGCATTTCTGGAGCAACGTTGTAAGTTTTTGCAGGAATAGCTTCGCCATTTACCTTAACGCCACCCTGGTCAATCATACGACGAGCATCACCAGTAGAATTGGTTAATCCTGCATCGGAAATCAACTTTGCCAGATAAATTAAACCTTCATCATTTGGTGTCAGATCAGCAGCAAATTCCGCCACATCGTCAGGAATTTCATGCTTCTTAAACTGCTTGTCAAACGCAGCTTCTGCTTCCCGAGCCGCAGCTGCATCATAGTACGCAGCCACAATGTTTTGAGCTAAATCACGCTTGCAACGATTAGGATGAATTTCATCCGCCGCAAGACCCGCTTCAATCTTGTCAATCTCAACAACAGGCACTGTAGAAGCCAAACGATAGTACTTCACCATCAGCTCATCGGGAATTGACATAACCTTGCCGAACATATCGTTAGGTTCGTCAGTCAAGCCAATGTAGTTACCATAGCTCTTAGACATCTTCTTAACACCGTCGGTGCCTTCAAGCAAAGGAAGGGTAAGGCAGACCTGAGGTTCCATGTCCATCTTTTCCATAAGCTCACGGCCAGCAAGTAAGTTAAACAGCTGATCCGTACCACCAAGCTCAACGTCAGCTTTAATTACCACTGAGTCGTATGCCTGCATGATAGGATACAAAAATTCGTGCAAGGCAATAGATTGATTGTTGGTATAGCGATTATGAAAATCATCGCGCTCCAAGATGCGAGCAACCGTAAAATTCGAAGCAATCTTGAGCAACTGCTCTAAATCCATGCTTAAAATCCATTCGGAGTTATACCGAAGAGTTGTTTTTTCGGGATCGAGAATTTTAAAAGCCTGATCAACGTAGGTCTGAGCGTTTTCCTTGATTTGCTCACGCGTAAGCTGAGGACGCGTAGAATTACGGCCAGATGGATCGCCAATCAGCGCGGTGCCATCGCCGATAATCAACGTTACCTGGTGGCCTAAATCCTGGAATGCACGCAGTTTACGCAAAGGAACTGCGTGACCCAAGTGGATGTCTGGAGCGGTAGGGTCCACGCCAAGCTTTACATTTAAAGGCTTGCCGCGCTTAAGCTTTTCCATAAGCGCTGCTTCGGGCACAATTTCCGCCGTGCCAGACTGAATAATATGAAATTGTTCTTCGGGTGAAATCATAATTCCTCTTCTCAAGTAATACGCAGAAATTCTATCACAGCTTTTAAGTTGCCCGTTTGTCTAGGTGTACGCTTCCGCATACACTGGATAAGCCGTTTTCATATGCCGTGCGCGTTTCATAGTGTCAAAAACTCAATTCTATATTTTAAGATCTACGAAACTCCGCGGAACAAATGCCCCGACGTTGCCCCTTCAGCCTTCGAAACTTTATCGCCACTCTTAAGTGCAATATCACGCGCCCTTACTGCTCGCTGAACTTTCTTTGTTGTTTCAGAAACATTCATCAACGTAGTATCAACCATAAAGGCAGAAACGCCCGCTTGAATAAGTTCGGGTGCTAAATGCGCTATGTCAAGTGAAACGGCATTGTAGAGATGACTACGTCCCGTTACGTCGGTAATGACCGTCATTTCATAGCCCTTGCGATCCTTTAAGTGATGGGGGCTTTTTCGACGAGCACACGTTGCACATTTCTGATTACAAGGTCCTTGGCTCATGAGCAAACAATGCTCCGTCACCATAAGTTCAGTAGAACCCATGATGGTCACACCTAAAGGTACCGGCGAAACTTCGCCAAGTTCCTCGATCTGAACAAGCGACAATTCTGGAGAAAGCCAAATGCGTTGTGCACCTAAATCTGACATTGCTTGCAGATCGAGCCTATTAGTTACCGGGATGTGCGGGCCTATCTCAGGAAGAGCGCCCAACTCCCGTGCATGGATCAGCTGTCCAAAGTTTTCTACCACTACAGGCTTGTCTGGTTTAACACGATTCCAGATATCGAAGCCTCCTCGAAGGTCTTCATCAAACATATGGGAAACCGTAGGCAAAACAGGAATGCACTGTTTTGGATAGCCTGCTTGCTCGGCAGTTCCCGAAAGTTGACCTGCAATCACTGCTTCTCCGCGGCGATAATTATGCGCAGGAACATAGATGAAATCTGCACCAGCACGTTTTGCAGCACGCGCACAAGCTGGATTAGTCGCAATTACGCCCACCTTGCAGCTTCCCTTGCGCAAAGGCTTAGTAAACACTCTTTGCGAAGTACGTTCTAGAGTTCGTTTGTGATAAGAAGCCAAAAGTTCTTCTTCTAATGCTTCCGCTGCACGAGCACGCAGCTTGTGAAGCATTGAGAAACCCATTCCGATCCCCTCGCCAAGATCGATATCAAGCCCCGTTAGCACGAACGGCGTAGTGCCCATTCGATCGATATGGTCGTAGACTTCTTCCTTTGTAATTGCTTTAGTGCGTGCAGCTTCGACAATCGGACCCTCGACAGAAACACTAACTGGCATCTGGCGAATTGCGTCTTGCGCAGTAAAGGTAAGCTTGGCAGGCTCTCCTTGATGAAGTTCTACCTTTCCTTCAACGGGAACTGCAGGCAAACGATCATCATCAATAAAAGCCGCCTCTGCATTTCGTACTCGAAATACGCGATCACCTTTACCTACCGCCCGTTCAACGCTAAGCGTTACTTTTCCCGAATGAGACGATTCTTTAGTGTTCTCAAAACCATCGATCGTATGAACGAAATGGCCTCGATTGGTCCAAAATTCAATGGCGTCACCCACATGAAGTTCTGTTTCGGCATCAAGCGTTACCTTGCCCTCTTTAGCACGTACCACTCGCCCAACAAACACACCACGATTATTGGGGCGTCCATAGCTCATAATTTCGTTTCCACGCTGGCCCTCTAAATAAGCCGTAGTAAAGCCACGTGAAAATGCTTCAGAAAGTATTTGATGTTCAGCATCGGTTGCACGAGGATTAATTGGGTCGCCGCTAAGTTCCACGCTTCCGCAATCAAGTTCAGCGCGCCTTGCCTCCGAAATCCATGCAAGCGCTCGGTCTAAAACTTGACGATAAACCCCCACCACACTCTTTACGTATTCAGGGGACTTCATACGGCCTTCAATCTTGAGTGAAGTTGCACCCGCTTCAATCAATTCAGGAAGCACATCGATCGTGCAGAGATCTTTAGGAGACAGTAAATGCTCTCCCGGCGCATCAAGCGTTTTGCGTAATGCTACGTTGTGCAAGGTGTAAGGCAAACGACATGCCTGCGCACAACGTCCACGATTAGCAGAACGACCTCCCACCATCGATGACATAAAGCACTGTCCTGAATAACAAATGCACAGAGCCCCATGGGCAAACACTTCAACTTCCATGCCCAAATCTCGCGCTACCTGCGAAAGCTGCGCTATCTCTTCGAAAGAAAGTTCGCGCGCAAGCGTAACGCGTGATGCGCCCAACGCTGCTGCCGCTTGAATACCATCTTCAGTATGGGTATTCATTTGAGTAGAAACGTGTACTTCGCAATCGGGAAGAATGCGACGAAGCTCTAATGCAATGCCGATATCTTGAACAATAAAGGCATCTACTCCACAGCGATACGCTTGGCGCGCAAGTTCAAGCGCATCCTCCACCTCGGAAGGCAAAACTATAGTGTTCAAGGTAAGGTATATTTTTACCCCACGAAGATGAGCGTAATCGCAAGCCTGCGCCAAATCATCAAACGTAAAGTTATCGGCTCCACGGCGCGCATTAAAATGCCCTGCCCCAAGATAAACGGCATCCGCACCTGCCTGGACAGCAGCATGTAAGCAAGCCATATTTCCTGCAGGAGCAAGAAGTTCAACCGTAGCTTTCGTCGATTCGGAAAGTTCTTTCACTGATGTGTCCTCTATCGAATTATTACTATGATCCTTCAGATATTGTAAAGATCATGTCCTTTTGAATTTCTGTGATTATCTTTGAACAAACTATTAATCAATGATTCCCTTTTAACACGAAAACGACCATCCAGATGATGGCCGCTTATTAAATCGTGTTTTAAAGAGACATTTTAGGCAGATTGGGCCTTGCTATCTGCATCCTGAAATGCGGCAATTCCTGCATCGTAGTGCGATTGAATCTCCGCAAGGCGAGAGTCGTAAGTACTATAGTCAAAAGAACCACTAGCAGGAGCTCTCACATCCTCATAGAGCTGCACATAAGCTGCAAGAGCGGTCTGCATTTCTGTAGCGCCCGTTACATAAGACTTATGAATATCGGTCATAGCTTCTGGTGGCGTAAGCGCATTAAGATCGTCAACGCATTTATTGACTGCCTCTAATTGGGCATCGAGAGAAACCACTTCACCATCTTTAACGGCGGTGGCAAATTCTTCCATATTGGTATTAAGCGTATCCATAATGGTATTTACCGAAGACATATATTGACGATTCTGTGTTTGCGCGTCTTGTTCGGCATTGTTGCCAGAACAACCTACCAGCGCAGCAAGACATGCAACGCAGAGCATTGCGGCCAAAATAATACGTGCTTTCGTTTTCATATAATCCTTTCGAACGTCAAAAAACGCTTGAACAAAGTGTTTAGGTTGCCAGACAAGGCTGTCTGCTCAACAAATAAAGCTTGCAGAATACAAGCTCTACCATGCAAAAGTTCTAAAGGCCTTTTCAGGGCTTTTAAAATCTATGAGACAGTATCCCATATCTTACAGGAACAACAGAGCTTGTAGGCACATTGTTGGAAAACACCCACAATGCAAACAAGCATTACCAAACTACTAGCGTACAAAAAGTAATTTCAGGACTACCTTTGTCTTCCAAACTTTTAAGCGCTTTATAGCCTCAACTGAATTGAAAATCCAACAAAGAAAGGGTTGCCGCCAAACTGCAGCAACCCTCAACCGTTTTAAACCTATGCGACTCTTCTAACATAGTAGGACTGAGACTCTATTGGTGGATTTGGTTCTTCAGGATCTGGATCTTCAGGTTCTGTAGGCGTGTCGCCACCGTCGCCAGTATCACCACCACCGCCAGTCTCGCCACCGCCGCCGGTATTGTCACCACCGGTGTTGCCGCCACCAGTATTGGTTCCATCGCCTGGAGTGGTTCCACCATCCGATGGAGTATCGGTTGTTGTTTCCTCGTCAGGAGTTTGGACGGTATCGCCTTCATGTTCAGGAGCTTCACCCGTCGCTCCTTCACCATGACCAAAGTCGGTTGTGGTGTATTCAAGCTCTTCGTCACTTGTGGGGAATTGCTCAATGGGCTGACCTTCAAGAATAGTGCTCATAAAATCGCCGAAAACATCATCGCACGCGACATAAGAAGGCATCTGGACTTCTTCACGTCCACCAATCCAAATAGCAACTGACATTTGAGGGGTGATTCCGCAGAACCACTTGTCGCGCCAATTTTCAGAAGTACCCGTTTTACCCGCAGCAGGCTGACCATTTGAAATTGCAGCAGAACGACCAGTGCCGTTAGTGATAACCCCTTCCATAACTTCAGTTGCAGCCTCAGTTAAAGAGGTATCCAATACTTTTTCACCTGTAGTATCTGCGGTAAAAATAGTATTCCCGGAAGCATCCGTGATGCTTTGAATGCAAACAGCTTCACGTTTTATACCGCCGTTTGCAATAGTTGCATAGGCCTGTGCCATTTCGCGTACTGTTACTTCCTGAGCACCCAGCGTAATGGAAGGATACGCCTGCAATTCCTGCTCAATTCCGCAGGTATTTGCCATTTCCGCTACCTTAGAAGGACCGATTTCGGTACACAACTCTGCAAAACCTGTATTCGAAGATACTGCAAACGCACTTGCAATAGAACGCGTACCGTAGTCTGAACCACCGTAGTTCTCAACTTCCCAGCCATCAATGTTGACATGGGATGTACAGTTCAAGTTTGTCTGAGGCGAAACGCCGTCGTTTAAGGCCGCCAGTAAGGTAAAGGTCTTGAACGACGAACCAGGCTGACGCTTTGCCTGCGTTGCAAGATTGTATTCGTCCGTATCGTAATCACGACCACCAACCATCGCTTTAATGAAGCCCGTATCAGGGTCGACCGCCACCATAGCAAGCTCCAAATTATCCGACAAGCCTGAGAGCTTAGCATCCGCAGCCTGCTCAGCAGCATTTTGGGTGTTTACATCCAAGGTGGTAATAACGGTCAAACCACCCTTGAACACTTCATCGCTTGAATAGTCTTCCAGTAGAGTGTCACGCACATAGCTCGTGAAATATTTATACTGATACAGGCCGTCATTTGAATCGCTCATGGTTACATTGAGCGAAATAGGCTCCGCCTGTGCAGCATCATGTTCTTCTTGAGTAATAACCCCGTTTGTCAGCATACGATCAAGAACCAAATTGCGACGCTCGAGACAATTGTCAGGGTTATCGATTGGATTGTTGTAGGTAGGTGCCTGAGGAATTCCAATAAGCGTTGCTGCTTCTGCGATAGTCAAATCCTTAGCATTCTTAGAGAAATACAATTCTGCAGCAGCCTGAATACCATACGCACCTTGACCGTAGTTGATCGTATTCAAATACATCTGAAGAATTTCGTCTTTTGAATACATCTGTTCGAGCTGAATTGCGATATACGCCTCGCGAACTTTACGCTTCAAGGTAGACTCTTGCATCTCATCCGAAAGAATAGTGTTTCGTACGAACTGCTGCGTAATTGTCGAAGCGCCTTCATGGCCGGTGCCCGTTACATTTACCCACACCGCACGAAGAATGCCCCACAGGTCAACACCATTGTGTTCATAGAAGCGTTCGTCCTCAGTAGCAACCGTACCCTGAGTTACATAATCGCCCATTTCAGACAATTCAATTGGATCGCGGTTTTCCAAATACAATTCCGCAAGCAACGTCGTACCGTCACTTGCATACACCTTGGTTTTTTCCGCAACATTATATGCAGACGCATCAGTGTAATCTGGCAAATCTTGCAACCATACAAAGCAGACACCAAGGGTTCCCAAACACCCAATGCCTAAAATTGCCGCGATTACTATACCAACGATTCCCAAGTGGAATCCGGCACGCTCTTTGCGAGCCGCATGCCGAGACCTTCTTGCTCGTGAAACCATACTACCTCCAAACTACAGTTCAGAGTATTTTAACACGCTCCCTCAGTTCTATCCCAAACTACCCAACTCACAGAGTCGGTTTCCACTTAGGGAACAAACGAACTTCACTTCTTCACCAATATTTTTGCCCGATTCTGAGAGTGCGCTCAAAATCGGGCAAAATTCATTCCAAAAGATAATAAAACTAACAAACAATAAGAAATTGTTGGTTTTGAAACACTGTCTTGTAATTACTTCAAAAGTGCTTCATCGCTGGCAAGTTTTTGCGCTCCAAGTTCGATCTGCTCTGCAACCACAGAATTACCTGTTCCCCCATAGGTTGTGCGAGCAGCAACGATCGATTCCAAATCGAGTGCCCCCGTGATGTCCGCTTCGAACAAATCGGATGCCGATTTAAAATCTTCTAAGGTTAAATCATCAAGATCGCATCCGCGCTTATCGCAAAGCAAAACCAAATGTCCTACGATTTCGTGAGCCTTTCTGAATGGCAAGCCCTTCTTTGCAAGATAGTCCGCAACGTCAGTTGCCGCCAAATAACCCTTCTTAGACTGTGCACGCATTGCATCAGCATTGATTTTCATAGTTGAAATCATACCTTCCATGCAAACCAAACAATCATGCAGGGTCTTGCAGGCATCCATAACGCCTTCTTTGTCTTCTTGCAGGTCTTTGTTGTAGGCTAAAGGCAAGCTTTTCATGGTAGTAAGCAATGCCATCAAATCACCTACTACACGGCCCGACTTTCCGCGAATCAGCTCGGCAAAGTCGGGATTTTTCTTCTGGGGCATAATCGAAGAGCCAGTAGAGTATTCGTCGGCTAGCGTGATGAACCCAAATTCGGAAGTGGACCAAAGAATTATTTCTTCAGAAAGACGAGAAAGATGAATCATCGCCACTGAGCAAGCGTAATCAAGATCAAGCAAAAAGTCACGATCGGACACCGCATCCAAAGAATTTGGGATCATAGTAGCAAAGCCCAACTCCTCGGTAGTTTTGGCGCGATCGAGAGGATAGGTAGTACCTGCCAAAGCAGCTGATCCAAGTGGGTTTGCATTTGCCGCATCGTATGCCTGCTTAAGACGAGCAAAATCACGCGAAAACATCCAAAAATAAGCCATAAAGTGATGCGAAAGCAAAACAGGCTGGGCATGCTGCATGTGAGTGTATCCTGGCAAAATGGTGCCCATATTGTCCTTGGCAGCCTTAATAAGCGCTTGACGCAAAGAGTTTACATCATGCATCAAATCTTCTGCGAGCATTTTTGCATAAAGACGAGTGTCGGTAATGACCTGGTCGTTACGAGAGCGGCCCGTATGAAGACGAGCACCTGCATCTCCGATGTTTTGAGTAAGTACTTTCTCGATCGACATATGAATATCTTCGTCATTAATATCGAAAACGAAATTTCCTTCTTCGATGGTTTTTTCGATATCGGAAAGACCTGCCACGATAGCATCGGCATCTTCTTGAGAAATAACACCCTGCGCTGCCAGCATGCGTGCATGAGCGCGCGAGCCCGCAATATCTTGATGATACATTGCCTTATCAACAGGCAACGATGCACCAAATTCTTGAGTGAACTCACTTACTCCTTTTTCAAAACGTCCTGACCATAGCGCCATATGAAAACTACCTTTCGTTCTCGATTATTCCTGTGTTGCTGATCAAAAAAGATCTACGCCAAATAGTTTACTTAGCGTTCTCGCGTGGATACCAAAAGCAAAATACCGCCAATTAGGTTAAGGAAAATGAGCGTGCAAACACCAAATGCTGTCGTATTGGGTTTAGTCCTCTTGTAGATACCCCAACAATGAACCGTCATAGGAATCATCCAAGCAAGCGGAATAATTGCCCAGCATACTGAAACCGTAGAAATAACAGCAAGAATAAAGGCGATGAGACGCAAGGTGTCATCAGTGGACGCACTCTGAGCTTGAGGGTAACCCTGCCCTGGCTGCTGAGGAACCTGTCCATGGCCTTGTGCCTGACCATATCCCTGAGGTTGAGGCTGTGGCTGCGGTTGTGGTTGGAATTGAGATTGGGGTTGAGAAAATCCCTGATTTACCTGCTGCGTTTGCGGTGCAGCCTGTGGTTGAGCTGGCTGTTGGGGCTGGGCGGCAGCCTGCGATTGGGCGGTCGCCTGTGACTGAGCGGCTGTTTGTGGTTGAGCTGGCTGCTGCTGTGGAGCAACCGCATCAGCATAATTGTCAGTCCACTGATTGCCATCCCACCAGCGAAGTTTTGTTTGATCGCCTGAAGGATCGGAATACCACCCAGCAATTGGATTTGCCATTAAGAAACACTCCTTTTACCGCTTGCTCTCAAACAGCAAGCATTTTATCGGCAGCTTTTCAGGTTTCTGTAAAGCCTTTTCATTTTAGTGGTAACAAATTTTCACTATAACTAATTTATTATACCGACACTTTTACGATTTCGAATATCTCACTGCGTTATCAATCGGAACCTAAGTAGAGTCGAATTATAAAAATTATGCGGCAGTCAAAAGACCGCCGCATAGATCCACTCAATATAACCGTAAAAGTACTTATGACTAATGGCTCTCAAAACGTTTTCGAAAGCCCTGTCCACGGTACTTAGTTTTCTTCGCCGTCGGTTACACCCTGTTCGCGACGATTCTTTGCCCAAACACGGGTGGACAGACCATACAGATCAATGAAGCCCTTAGCAGACTGATGGTTGAAAGTATCTGCTGCATCATAGGTTGCCAGACCGTAATCATACAGGGAGAAGTCACTCTTGCGACCCGTTACCGTGCAGGTACCCTTGTAGAACTTCAGGCGAACCAAACCGGTTACGCACTGCTGAGTGGTCTGCAAGAATGCATCCATTGCATGCTTCAATGGGCTGAACCACTGACCGTTGTATACCAACGTTGCCCAGTCATGCTCGATGTGCAACTTATAGCGCAGAACCTCGCGCTCAAGGCACATATCTTCAAGACCACGATGAGCCTCGATCAGAGCAAGTGCACCTGGAGCTTCATAGCACTCGCGGCTCTTTACGCCGATCATACGATTCTCGATCATATCGATGCGACCAAAGCCATTTGCACCAGCAATCTCATTCATCTTAGCGATGATATCCAGATAGCTCATCTCTTCACCATCGATAGCTACTGGCAGACCAGCCTTAAATTCAATCTCGATTTCGGTTGCCTCATCAGGAGCCTTTTCAGGATCGGTAGTCATGGTGTAGATATCCAGCGGAGGACGATTCATAGGATCTTCCAGAACGCCACACTCAATAGCGCGACCCCACAGGTTGTCGTCAATGGAATAAGGCTTGGACTTAGTGGTAGGAACGGTTACACCGTGAGCTTCTGCCCAGTCCATTTCTTCCTGACGAGTATGCATATCCCACTCACGAACAGGAGCAATGATCTCCAGCGTAGGATCAAGTGCCTGAATGGAGGTCTCAAAACGAACCTGGTCGTTACCCTTGCCGGTGCAACCATGAGCAACATACTTAGCGCCGTACTTATGTGCAGTGTCTACCAGATACTTAGAAATCAACGGACGAGAAAGTGCTGAGACCAGAGGGTATTTATTCTCGAAGTGAGCGTTTGCATACAGCGCCTTAGACAGATAGTCAGCAGCGAAGTCTTCACGCATGTCAGCAATAATGCAGTCGATTGCGCCCGTTGCCAAAGCACGCTCTTTTACCTGCTCAAGACCCTCATGCTCCTGACCAACTTCACCAACTACGGCGATAACATCCAGGTTCTTTTCATCCTGGAGCCACTTGATGCATACACTGGTATCCAAACCGCCCGAATAGGCGAGTACGCATTTTTCCTTTGCCATCGTTAAACCCTTTCTTCGAGGTGTATCTTCTTGATTCGAGTTGTTAATTTCCTTGTGCCGACTTTGGCGCATTGACTGAGACGATCAACCGCAGCAGCAACTGTCGCGTGTGCCGACAAATTCTATCTTTAGGCGTATGTTTACTGAGCCAAAAATTCATTGTCTTCTTCTGCGGAAGGCTCTGCTTCTTTGTCTGGAGTCCAGCCATTGCACACCGCATCTATCATGCCTGGCAATGCAGCCAAAAGCTGATCGATTTCCTTGCGCGTCACAATCAGAGGAGGAAGGAAGCGAAGCGTTTGAGGACCGGTTGCATTCAAAAGGAAGCCTTCATCGAGACCTTTTGCTACTACCAGGTTAGCATCAATGCCTTCTTCAAGGTCGGCACCGATCATTAAGCCCATACCACGAACTTCAGTGATGGCATCGATCTTATCCAAGCCTTCTGCAAAATAATCGCCCAGCTCCTGAACATCTTCATCAAAGTGGCCACGAGAAAGCGTTGCAAGCGTTGCGTGAGCAGCCGCCATTGCAAGATTGCTGCCACCAAAGGTTGAACCATGATCACCTGGCTCGAAAGCCTCGGCAACTTCAATACGTGCAGCACAAGCACCCATCGGGAAGCCTGAAGCAATACCCTTTGCCATAGTAATAATGTCAGGAGTAATTCCCATGTTCTGGAAAGCGAAGGGGAATTCCCCGCAACGATAAAAGCCTGATTGAACCTCATCAACAATGATGAGCATGCCATTTTTGCGCGCAAACTGTGCAACTTCATACAAAACATCGGGATCCCAAGGATGAATACCCGATTCGCCCTGAACACATTCGATCATAATGGCGCATACTTCACCTGGGTTTTCGAAAAATGCACGATGAACTGCATTCATATCGTTCATAGGAACATGAACAAAACCGCCTGGCAAAGGTTCAAAAAGTTCCTGCTTTGCAGGTTGAGCCGTTGCCGCTAACGTAGAGAGAGTGCGACCATGAAAACTATTGTTCATCGTAATGATGGTCTGTCCACCTGTTCCCTCCTTCTTGGAATACAGGCGTGCCAACTTTATAGCGCATTCATTTGCCTCTGCTCCTGAATTAGCAAAGAACACTGGCCATGGAGCACGGAAAAACTTCGGGACGCACGTGTTTAGCAAATCAGAAATGATCTTGGCAACTTCACCACGATTTTCAATGTGATAGTAATTGCTTACATGAATCAGACGCTTTGCCTGTGCAGCGATAGCTTCGGATACGGCAGGGTGACAATGACCTAAACTATCAGCGCCAATACCAGCGATGAAGTCGAGATAGGTTTTCCCTTCGTCGTCTTTTACCTCCATGCCAGAACCTTCGACCAGCATAACAGGCTTACGATTAAACGTATGCATCACGAAATGATCGTCAAGTTTCTTAGCTTCTTCAAAGCTCATGGTTTTCCTTTCTTATGTTTAACGCATTAAATTCTAACTGCTTAATGCGCACTAGTCCCTCATGTTTATGGTTTCCCTACAAGATTTCGTAGTTTTCGCGCAAAAGAGTTCGTTTGCACTCCCGCTTAAACCCTAAGAGGAGGCATCCAAGCTTACTTTTACAGATTCTCACTCAATCTTGAAGCAAGAATACCAAGCGGACGCATTTCCTCCTTTGTAACATGCGCCTTATCATCGTAGATAAGAGTGCCAGAACCACTTGAGGTCAGCAATTCAACCAAAATAGAATGCGGTTTAGTTCCGTTTACGATATGAGCACGAGGAACGCCGCCTTCCAAAGCACCAACACAAGATTGAAGCTTCGGAATCATGCCGCTGCTTACCTTCCCTGTTGCCAACATCATGCGTGTTTCGTCTAGCGTCATTTGAGAAACCAGCGAATCCTTATTGCTGAAATCCTCGTAAAAGCCATCTACGTCTGTTAAGAAAACAATTTTATGGGCACCAATAGCTGAAGCAATAGCGCATGCTGCCGCGTCGGCGTTGATGTTGTACGATCCTCCGTCTTCGCCTTTACCTACTGAAGCAATGATAGGAATATAGTCCGAAGCGATAAGCGCGTTAATGTAGCCCGGATTTACTTCGATCACTTGTCCTACACGACCCAGATCAGGATCTTTTTGCTTGGCAATAATAGTTCCCGCATCGGTTCCGTTTACGCCAACCGCCAAATTGCCGTGCTCGTTCATTGCAAGCACAAGTTCTTCATTCACTTTGCCGATAAGCGTCATCTTTACCACATCCATTGCTTCATCAGTGGTAACACGCTGACCATTCTTGAATTCCACTTCAATACCAAAGCGATTCATATTAGAGGTAATAGCCGCCCCGCCACCATGTACGATAACGGGATTTACCCCCATGATTTTCAGCATTACGATGTCGCTCATCACCGCATGGCGCAGCGCAGGATCAACCATAGCTGCCCCGCCATACTTAATAAGAACCGTTTTTCCTGTTGCGTTTTTTATCCAAGGAAATGCTTCAATTAAAACTTCAGCAGTATGGCTGGAAGTAATTTTTCTGTCTTTTGCATATTTCATGAGCGATAATCTCCATTAATAGAAACGTATTCGTGCGAAAAATCACAGGTCCACATAGTTGTTTGCGCAGAACCTGCTCCCAGATCGGCCTCGAGAATAATCTCAGAGGCCTCGAATCGTCGCAGCGCCTCTTCCTCATCAAAGGGCACCGGTAATCCCGCACGCAAGACAGGCATTCCCATTATGTCGATATCGACATCTTCCTGAGCAAACTGAGCACCTGATCTGCCCAGAGCTCCCGCAATTCGACCCCAATTTGCATCGTGCCCATACAGGGCAGTCTTTACTAAAGGCGAGTTTGCAACCGTTCGCGCAGCAGCATCAGCATCCGCATCATTTGCCGCACCACGAACAATTACCGTCACTAATTTGGTAGCTCCTTCACCATCACGCGCCATTGCACGTGCAAGATGCTGAGTGACTTCACAAAGTGCCTTCTTAAATTCAGCATAGGCAACGCTTTCTTTGGTAAAGGCAGATTTATCTTTGCCTTCCGCTGCCTTTCCGGAAGCAAAAAGCACACAGGTATCATTAGTTGACGTATCACCATCAACCGTTACTTTATTAAAGCTTTTTCCAACCGCCTCCAATAACGCTTCATGAAGAAGTTTGGCAGGAACAGGAGCATCGCTTGTGAGAACCGAAATCATCGTTGCCATATTAGGCATTATCATGCCTGATCCTTTTGCCATTCCGCCCACCGTAAATACGCAGCCTTCGAAAGCAGGATCGGCAGAAGTGTAGGAAATTGCATACTCTTTTGGCACAGTATCGGTGGTCATAATAGCGCAAGCTGCCTTATGCCCCGATTCATTGGTTGAACCGGTACGTTTCAACTCTTCATGCAAGGCAGGAACTCCCGTTTTAAAAGGAGTGATGTCGAGCTGTTGTCCTATAACACCTGTTGATGCTACGAGGACATCTTCTTGAGCACATCCAATATGCTGCGCCACAATTTCTGCAGTAAGACGTGCGTTTTCTAAACCTATAGTCCCCGTTGCTGCATTTGCTATGCCCGAGTTAACCACCAGAGCACGCGCCAAGCCAAAACCACGCCCCTCTAAGTGTTTCCGCGATACCGTTACAGGAGCAGCGCAAAACACATTTTGAGTAAACACACCCGCCGCTGGACAAAGCTCATCGGCTTCCACTAAAGCCATATCTAAACGATTAGGATCATCACGAAAGCCAGCATGAATACCACCAGCACTAAAACCACACGCAGAAGCAACGCCACCGTTTTCGATGGTGTTAAACATCAATTCAGTCATACTATTCTCACTCCTAAGAGGGGTTGGCAACACAAGAAAGTGCGGTAGTTTCATCAAGACCGCAGATAAGATTTGCGCATTGAACAGCCTGACCGGCAGCACCTTTTACGATATTATCGATCGCGCAGGTTGCTACAACACATCCCGCATCAGCGTTATACGCAACTCCGACATGAGCACGATTCGTTCCTACAATTGAAGAAGTTTTTGGCTGCTGTCCTAAGGAAAGCACCGAAACAAAAGAAGAATCGGCATAAGCTGAAACATATCGTCGATGAATCGATTCTTGCGTTTCTTGTAAGCGCGCTTGTTCGTTTAACTGGATAGTCACCGTTGAAAGCAAACCTCGAGAAGCAGGCGCCAAATGAGGGGTGAATATCAGACGACCAGGAATGCCTAAGATCTGTTCAATTTCGGGAGTGTGACGATGACTTGTTACCCCGTATGCTTCAAAGTTTTCGTTGGCAGATACAAAATGAGTTCGCGCAGTAGCGCTACGTCCTGCACCCGAAACCCCTGAAATAGCATCTGCCACTACAATTCCCTCGGAAATATCAATTACAGGAAAAGCAGCTAACGAGGTTGCGGTTGGGTAGCATCCCGCGCAGGCAACCAACACCGCCTTGCCTGATGCATGCATGTCTGAGGCTTTTTCTAGAGCTTCAGAATTAAGCTCTGGCAAGCCAAACACGGCTTGCTCTAACAATTCAGGAGAGGTGTGCTCTACCTTGTACCATTTTTCATACGTTGCCTGATCGCGTAGACGATAATCAGCAGAAAGGTCAATTACGGTAACCCCTGCTTCAAGCAAACCAGGTGCAGACTTCATAGCAACCGTATGAGGAGTTGCTAAAAAAACTACATCACACGAAAACAGATCTGGATTATCGTGCCTTGTATACGTAAGGTCAGTTACCCCCGTAAAAGCAGGATAGAGTGATGCCAGAGAAACTCCCTCATCCGAGTTGGAAGTAGCAACGCACAATTCAAATTCAGGATGTCGCAGAATAATACGCACCAGTTCTGCTCCCGCATACCCAGCTGCGCCCACGATACCCGCCTTTAACATTGCCTCTTCCTTCTCTCTTGGGAAAATTTCGCTGCGTTTCACTCGAAATAATCCACTAAATGTAGCTTCTTATACCCCACAAAATGCAGGTCTTTCTAGGGTACTCCAATTTTTGTTCTGCGAAAACACCATCCCTAAAAAAATCGGGTTGCTTCTCAATTAAGAAAAGCAACCCGAAGAGGAGGGGGATTAAATCCCAAAAGGATTGTTATTCTTACAGCTCACCTGCTTTGACAAGCATGTCATACTCATGCATTGCAAGCTTGTAGCTATTCTTACCGAAGCCAGCAATCTGACCGATACATTCGCATGCCGTTACTGACTTATGACGGAATTCATCACGCTTCTGGATATTAGACATATGGCACTCAACTACAGGAACAAGTTCATGTACCGACTCGATAGCATCCATCAATGCATAGCTATAGTGAGTAAATGCACCGGGATTCATAATTACCGGGATCTTCTGTCCTGCTTTTTCTGCCTCATAGTAGAGTTCCTGCAAGTGGTCTATCAAAGCACCTTCACAGTTGGACTGAAAGGCATGTACTTCAAAATCTAAAGTAGCGCCGTATTCAGTTAATTCCTGAATAAGATCCGCGTAAAGCTGATTGCCGTATTGACCCTTGTTACGAATACCGTAGAAATTGTTGTTTGGTCCATTGATGATTTCGAGACGACGCATGATTTCCTCCTTGTATGAGCCCCGTTATCTTGTTAAACCCCGCTATAGTGCAACCTTGCAGGCACTATAGAGCTTTTGCTTAAAACACATCAGAGAACTCTGCCGAAAAAATTCTGATCCGAGAACTCTGATTTCCCCTATTTCATCCAATAGAACAAAGCGGTAAAGAGACAATGCTTCGCTAAAGTAACAGCCTGTTACTTTTCTTACCGTGTTTGTTTTACTGAGACCTGGATTCTTTTCGTGCCGAGCACTTTTGCACTCGGCACGTGCTACCACTCTTAGGGTACCTTTTTGGTAATAACCCTTTTATATACTTCTCTTATGACATCGTTACTATTTGTTGATGTATTCGCGAATATAGCGCTCAATACCCGTAACGCACGCAACGAGTGTCTCATTCACGGGAGTAGCGACGCCATGCTTTGCTCCCTGAGCAACAACGGCCCCATTAATTACCCCCACTTCTGTAGGGCGATGCTTTTCTAGGCTTTGCAAAATGGAAGGCTTGAAGTCATACGGAAGACCCGCACGAGCAAGCTCAAGAACATCCATCGGATCGCTGTACGTAAGCTTCACTCCCGCCTTAGCAGCAACATCCATGCCTTCTTGCACCGCCGCAACTGCAGTGGCAACCAACTTGTCTTCTTGATACATATCTCCATAAGGAAGATGAGTAATGCCACATACCGCGCCCGTTGCTACATTGACGAGCAATTTATCCCAAATTACTCCCATGATGTTGTCGGAGACAATGCAATGCATACCAGCTTCTTCGAAAGCAGAGCCAATTGCTTTTACCCGATCGGTAATCGTTCCATCAAGTTCACCAATAAAGGTATCTTTTCCAGGGATAGTTGCCTGAACGCGACCAGGTGCTAGCAACATACCACCAATATAGGTCTTGCCGCCAATAACATGATCAGCACCTACTACTTCACTTAAAGCGTCTTCAGCACCGAGCCCATTTTGCAACGACATCACCGCGGTGTGAGGCCCTACCAGCTCTTTACCTTCCTCCATCGTTGCCTTGGTGTCGAATGCCTTGCAGAGCACAATCACCAAATCGCATTCCCCGATACCATCTGGCGTTGTGTGGCCAATCGGATGAGCGACTTCTTCTCCCGTAGGAGTGACCATCACTAACCCATTTTCGTTAACCGCATCCATATGAGCTTGACGGCCAACAAAATGAACCTCGTTGCCCGCTTTCGCCAAAGCGCCGCCAATCGTGCTACCCAGCGAACCGGTTCCAAGAACACAAACCTTCATACAGGATCCCTCTCTTCTTTAGCCTTATGACTCCACTAGTTCAATCATGGGGCCTTCTGGCAATACAAACCAATTGCGTGGCTTACCTTCTGCCTGCACCACACCCTCTGTGGCATACACTTTTTCAAGTACTTTTTCTACGTCATCTATCGAGATTCCGATATGAGTCAGCTGTCCTAGATCTCGTTTTGCAGGATCAAACGAGTTGTCGCGCTGAAGCTGAATACCTCCTACCCATACCTGCTCCATTGAAGCAATATCGTCATGAGCAAGTCCTTCTGGGGCAGTCAACGTTATTTCAAGACCAAGTACCTGCTGAAAAAAGTTCAAATCTCGTTCGAAATTGCGCGAACGAATTGCTACATGATCCACATAAGGCTTTGTCATTGGTTCCCCTCCTTATCGCTGGGCTGCACGCTATCATCTTTTGAGCGTCATGCAATGCTCAGCTTATTGTTCTATTTCAAAGAACTTCAAAATATGTTTTGCAACGCAAACTACGGTGCCATCCTGGTTGGTAACAATGACATCGGCATACGTTTTCATTGCTTCTTCGTCAACCTCACAAACGGTATACGTAGCCGTTAGGGTGTCACCGAAATAAACAGGCGCCGTAAAACGAAGATGATCATAGCCATAAGAAGCACTTGGAATAGGTGATTCATATTTTTGCTGGATAAGGGTCGAAGCAGTGCTACCCAAAGCGAAAGTCAAAACACCATGCACAATTCGAGTGCCATATTTGGTGGTTTTCATAAATGCTTCATTGAAGTGCATCTGGCTGTAATCACCCGTAATACCGCCAAACAGATAAACATCAGATTCACTAATTGTCTTGGTGAAGGTGCAGCTGTTGCCAACTTCTAAAGGTAGTTTTGTCATGGTTTTCCTCTCTCACTCCCAAACCTAGTTTTTAATCTTACTAACTAGGCTCTTTAACAGAAAAGCCACGTGAAATATCTTTTCTGTCTCTGCTACCACCCTACTCCAGAATAGGAAAATTATTCCCCGCATAATATTCATCGAAAAACACCAAACCTATGAATAAAAGTACTCAAAGATAAAATAACGAAACACGATTTATATAATGCCAGGTCATCGTCTTGTATTTCAGATAGTTCCCCCTGCGTTGCTTATCAGCTTTTCGAAAGTGCTTATATCGTTTTGTTATGAATAGTCCCCCTTCTTGACCTACAATTAGAAGCTGTCCAAGGAGGAACTATGAACCTTGCCCAACTTTCGTACTTTCGGCATCTATCAAAGATCCAACATTACACACGCGCTTCTGAAGAGCTTCACATTTCCCAGTCTGCTCTTTCCCACTCCATCGCGTCACTTGAAGATGAACTAGGCTGCTCTCTTTTCCGAAAAGAAGGACGAAATGTTTATCTCACCGATGATGGCAGATTGTTCCAAAAATATGTTGATCAGGGTCTTGCTGCTATCGAGCAGGGTGTTGCCGAACTGCAACAGCGCCACGGTATGCTTACGGGCGCTATAGAGATTGGAGCTATCGCTACCGTAAGATCGCATTATTTACCCGCTGCGATGAAAGCTTATAGCGATCAATATGGCTCTCTTGTCGAATTCCATGTAGCGCAAGGCGAAACTGCCCCTTTGAACCAACGCTTAGAACAAGGCGTCTACGACCTGGTAATTGCAGGACCTCACCACAAGCCCGACATTGAGTGCAAAACGCTGTTTTACCAACAACTGGTAGTTGCGCTTAGACGCGATCATCCTCTCGCCTGCCTAAAAAGCATTCATTGGGATAACCTGGTGGGTCATACCGTTAATACCTACCGTCGCGGAATTATGGTTGGAGAAACTCTTGAAGCTTTCTTCAAAGCCACTCATGCGCCTCTCGATAGATTAACCTTAGTGCGCAATTATGAAGATGAAGTAATCTTGGGAGCACTTGCCGTTCACGAATCAAGCATTGCGTTAACCATGCTTACTTCAAATCTCCTTCCGGACCCCAACATGGTAGTTATCCCCCTTGATGTCGAAGGGGCTGAAACGTTTTATCCCATTTCATTGACCTACCAGAAAAAGGCAATCCGCACACCTGCTGCGCAAAGTTTTATCGATTTTCTGCTAGCGTTTGAAGCTCCCGCTTACAAACGCGATGATTTTCGCAAGGAGTAATGTATGAAAGACGGATTTGTTAACGTTGCTGCTGTGACACCTGTCGTAACCGTTGCTGATTGCTCGGCAAATACCCAAGCAATCCTTGAGTGTATTCACGATGCCGCTAAAGCCAATGCGAAAATAATCGTGCTTCCTGAACTTTGCATTACCGCCTATACCTGCAGCGATTTATTCTGGCAAACAGAACTGCTCAACCAAGCAGAAGACGCTCTTATCACAATCGCACACGAAACAGATAAACTGGATGCCCTTGTCTTTGTTGGTCTTCCTCTGCGAGCAGCCGGCAAGCTCTACAACGTAGCTGCTGCAATCCAGGGTGGAAAAATCTTAGGATTTATTCCTAAAGTTAATCTTCCTTCTTATAACGAATTCTACGAGACGCGTCACTTTGCCCCTGGAAAAGCTGACATGGGCACTGTACGCTTCAAGGGTGTCGATGTTCCCTTTGGGACCAACCTGCTTTTTTCCTGCACCACCATGCCCGATTTAGTTGTTGCAGCAGAAATTTGCGAAGATCTTTGGGTTCCTAACCCACCGAGCATTTCTCATGCCCTCGCAGGCGCAACTATACTGTGCAATTTGTCTGCAAGCGATGAAATGGTAGGCAAGCGAACCTATCGAGATAGTCTTGTTTCGGGACAATCTGCCCGTTTAGTAGCTGGTTATATATACGCTACTGCTGGCGAAGGAGAATCCACCACCGATTTGGTTTTTGGTGGGCAGAACATCATTGCAGAAAACGGAACCATTCTTGCCGAAGCAACATCACTTCATGGCACAAGTACCGAAGATGCCACCAAACTTGCCACTATCGACGTTTCAAAACTTGCAACCGAGCGTCGTCGCATGAGTACGTATCCTGCCACGCAAGCGGAAAGGTATCGCATTATTCCCTTCTCTCTCAACGTAGAAGAAACTTGCCTGATTCGTCGTTTCGATGCGGATCCCTTCGTGCCTTCCGACCCAACACTTCTCGCTCATCGTTGTGAAGAAATTCTTTCTATCCAAGCTCTTGGATTAAAAAAGCGCCTCGCTCATACCCATGCCCAAACTGCGGTTGTGGGTATCTCGGGAGGTCTTGATTCTACACTTGCCCTGCTCGTAACGGCACGCGCTTTTGATTTATTAGGACTGGATCGCACTCATATAATCGCAATAACTATGCCAGGTTTTGGCACCACTGATCGCACCTATTCCAATGCTTGTTCCATGGTGAAATCCCTTGGTGCAACCTTAAAAGAAATCCCTATCGGAAATGCCGTCTTGCAGCATTTCTCTGACATTAATCACGACCCCGAAAGCCACGACGTAACCTACGAAAACAGCCAAGCGCGCGAACGCACACAGATCTTGATGGATGTCGCAAATCAAGAAAACGGCCTGGTCATCGGAACGGGAGATTTATCGGAGCTTGCTCTCGGTTGGGCAACATACAATGGCGATCATATGTCCATGTATGCGGTCAATTCTTCAGTACCAAAAACGCTTGTACGTCACCTCGTGCGACACTATGCCTCTCACTGTGACGACAAAGAGCTTTCTCAGATCTTAGCTGACGTCCTTGATACTCCTGTTAGCCCAGAGCTCTTGCCTCCAAGCGACGAGGGAGCTATCTCTCAAAAAACGGAAGATCTTGTGGGACCCTATGAGCTGCATGACTTCTTCTTGTACCAATTGCTTCGCTTCGGATTTACCCCCGGTAAAATATATCGCTTGGCATGCATCGCCTTCGAAGGTCGCTACGACGAAGAAACCATTAAGAAATGGCTCCATACGTTCTATCGTCGATTCTTTACACAACAGTTCAAGCGCTCGTGCCTGCCGGATGGCCCCAAGGTGGGCAGCATTGCCGTTTCGCCCCGTGGCGATCTACGTATGCCATCCGATGCTTGTGCGCGAGCATGGCTTGCCGAAGTGGAACAGTTGTAAACAGATAAGCGTACACAGTTGTGTAAAGCCACGTTTCCTCGAAGGCAACTGAACACTTATTCGTTTTTCAAGAACACAAAAACGCGGCCAAGATAGCGCACACAGGGATAACCTCATCCCAACAATAGGTGGCGCTAATTCGGGGCCGCGTTCTTTATAGGTATTCTTTCAAAACGGCGTTCAGAGTGCCTTCTCGGAAAGCTTGGCTTTACTTTCCTATTAAAGCGAACACTCAACTAATTTTAAGGAAACTTGACTTTATTTATTAGCGAATTTCGAAACGGCCTGCTTTACGTGGAATTTCGCGCGGTTCCATAGCGGGGTACCCCAAGATGATACCGCCAATAAGCTTGCCATGCTCTGGCGCAAATTTCTCATGCAAGGCATCCCCTGCTTGACATACTGCTTCTACCCAACACGAGGCAATACCTTCGGCGTGTGCCATCAGTACTGCATTTTGCATAGCAGCAGAAACACTCTCGATGCAGCTTGGAATCATATCTTCGCTATAGGTTGGCTTATTCAAGAAAGCAAGCAAAATAGTACGTGCGCCACCCATTGCGCTTAAGAACTCCAAAGTTTCTTCAACTACCTCTGGATTGTTCTTAAAACGCGCTTCAAGCTTTTTTCGTTCAGAAAAAGCCGTAGTTCCCATTTCGGAAATAAGGAACGCAAGGTCTTCATCTTTGGTAAGAGCCACAAAATACCAAGGCTGCAAGTTTTGTCCTGAAGGCGCCCACATGGCGGCTTCAATAATTTTCTCTAGCTTTTCGCGCGGAACTGGCTCATCAGTAAATTTACGAACACTACGCCTCGTTTTAATTGCTTCCATCAATTCCATTAGGTCCCCTTTCCTCTCCTTTAAATTCATTATGATTTGCTCACAAACGTTCTTCAAATGAAATATAGAACGAAATCGTATTAATTCAATCAATTTATGACATAAATGCTGACAGGCATCTAACTTAAAACCATAACGTTCGCCTTCTTTTATTTAGACAAGTTCATCGCAAAATCCGCTTCTAATCCCCCTATAATTGTTAAGTAATACCAACGCGGAAGGGGATACATGGAGTACCGCGTAAGCTGTTCGGCTTGTGACATCTGGGGAGAGGTAATACCAGCCGGCGACGATTGCACGATAACCATCAACGGGGGCAAAGCGCATGTGGGATGCGTTGTCCTTGCCGTGCCTCGTCCATCTCTAACAGGCAATGGCACAAGCGCTACCGTTTCTGTTATCAATCGAACCGGACATATGGACGACACTATAGCAACTGAAGTTGCAAAGCAGATTGCTTCGGCACGGAACTGCACCGTCGCCTGCTCATGCGGCATTCATATCAATGACGCCTCACCCGACGTCATCACGCAAATTCGTAATTCCATTCCGATTCTTGTTGAAGATATCCTCGCGCTTCTTGAGCGCAAAGGACACACCAACCCAAATGATTCTCTTTCGTCTCACTAGATTCACTTAAACGGTTTACCTAATCGATTTATTCAATCGGTTTGCTACATTCGAAAGAGCTTTACTTTTAAAGCCAATTAACCAAGGAGGGTTTTATGAATAACATTCACGATCTTCGCACCGCTCTCGATTTCCTTCGAGAAATACCAGGACAGGTAGTTGAAACCGACGTTGAAGTAGATCCTGAAGCCGAACTTTGTGGCGTATATCGCTACGTAGGAGCGAGCGGCACCGTCCCTCGCCCCACCAAAGAGGGTCCGGTAATGATCTTCAACAATGTCAAAGGCCATCCCGATGCTCGTGTGGTAATTGGACTTCTCGCAAGTCGCACCCGCGTTGCTCGCATGCTTGACGCCGACCCTCGTCGCTTGGGCTTTTTGCTCAACGATGCGGTTTTGAATCCTATTCCTCCCGTGGAAGTTCCTGCAGAAGAAGCAGTCTGCCAAGAAGTGGTACATCTTGCCACCGAAGAAGGATTCGACATTCGCAAGCTTGTCCCAGCTCCCACTAACACCCCTGAAGACGCAGGCCCCTACATTACCTTAGGTATGGCCTATGCATCAGATCCCGAAACGGGTGAATCTGATGTGACCATTCATCGTTTATGTCTTCAGAGCAAAGATGAAATTTCGATCTACATGGTTCCTGGATCTCGTCATATTGGCGCGTTCTACGAGAAGGCAGAAAAACTTGGTAAGCCCCTGCCTATTTCCATCAGCATTGGTGTTGATCCCGCCATCGAACTTGCCACTTGCTTTGAGCCTCCTACGACCCCTATCGGATATGATGAACTCAACGTGGCAGGCGCTCTACGTGGCGAGCCCGTTCGCATGGCGAAATGCCTCACAATCGACGAGCGTTGCATCGCTCACGCTGAATACGTTATTGAGGGAGAGCTGCTACCAGGAAAGAGAGTTGCAGAAGATCAGAATTCTGGCACAGGAAAAGCAATGCCCGAATTCCCTGGCTACACAGGACCAGCCAATCCATCCCTTCCTATCATTAAGGTAAAAGCGGTAACTACGCGTAAGAATCCCCTTATGCAAACCTGCATCGGACCTTCCGAAGAACATGTAAGTATGGCAGGCATTCCTACTGAAGCAAGTATTATTCAAATGGTAGAAAAGGCAGTTCCTGGTCGTCTTTTGAACTGTTACTGCGCTACACCCGGCGGCGGCAAATACTTAGCTGTTTTGCAAATCAAGAAAAGCTCGCCTGCCGATGAAGGTCGTCAACGCCAAATTGCCTTACTGGCATTTTCTGCTTTCAGTGAACTTAAGCACATTTTCTTGGTTGACGAAGACGTGGATCCTTTCGATATGAACGATGTTTTATGGGCAATGAACACTCGATTCCAAGGAGATGCAGATATCATCACGATTCCTGGCGTTCGTTGCCATCCGCTTGATCCTTCCAATGATCCTTCCATGGATCCAAGCATTCGTGATCACGGCATTGCCTGCAAGACGATTTTTGATTGCACGGTACCTTTCGATCAGAAAGAACGCTTCCAACGTTGCCAATTCAAAGAAGTTGATCCTAAGCATTGGTTGCCGGATTTTGAATTCTAAAAATCTCAGGCATCAGTGTCTCTGACAACTCTTTAAACAGTGTTCATCAGATAACCATCTCGGTATTATGATGTTTACCTGATGCTATTACCTTGATCCGCTTGCTGTGCGCCGTATATATACCGACAGTCAGCAGGCGGATCCTTTGTTTCTAAAGCCCTATCGAGAAGGACTTCATTTATGGATCGACTTATTGTTGGCATCACAGGAGCAAGTGGCACTCCACTTGCCTGCCGATTTGTGAATCAACTTAAAGAATTCACCGAATGCGAAGTGCATGTAGTTGCAAGTGACAGCGCTCGTCTTACCGCCCAATACGAAGCACCAGATGCATTCAAAAAAATGCTCTCTTGTGCAGATGTGGTTCACGATAATGCCAGTATCGGCGGATCAATTGCAAGCGGCACCTTCAAAACTAAAGGTATGGTTATTATCCCCTGCAGCATGAAAACAGCAGCAGGCATCGCAAGTGGTTATAGCGACAACTTAGTATTGCGCGCTGCCGATGTAACCCTAAAAGAACAACGTCCGCTTGTGCTTGTAGCGCGAGAAACGCCTATGAGTCCTATTCACTTACGCAATTTAAGTACCTTGGCAGCACTTCCATCAGTATCAATTCTTCCTCCAATGATGACGTATTACCATCACCCTAAAGCCATTGAAGACATGGAAAACCAACTCATAGGAAAAATATTCGATCGTTTTGGATTTGCCTATCCTCCCTTTGAGCGCTGGGAAGGATAAATCATTAGCTTCAATAGCCTTTGTATAAGAATATATTGCCTAAGCAAAGACAAGATCGATGGCAAAAAGTGGAGTCAACTGCTCCACTTTTTTATGCTGACACGAAGTTGCAATGATGGAATTTCCATCTTGCAAACACGCCGTGAAACCTTACTAATCACGTATAACAATGCAAGAAACCCCGCGAGACGTGCACTCGCGGGGTTTCAATTTTGCGAAGATTAGATTACTTCGACTGAAAGTTATAACTAATTGCTAGTTATTTTTCGTCTACAGCCTGACCAGCCTTGATGGCTTCGAGACGAGCTGCAAGAGCTTCAAGCTGCTTGTTAGTC